>ENA-OWMY01000173-OWMY01000173.1-metagenome-genome-assembly--contig:-NODE-173-length-20358-cov-8.492981_pt1 | contig 20358 bp, 17 predicted proteins | sample MGYA00245358_ERZ651122 | MGnify/ENA primary metagenome ERZ651122 (study PRJEB26857, sample SAMEA4031752) | metagenome | biome: human; feature: oral; material: saliva | place: Philippines | collected 2014...
GAGCACTTGCTCGTAACAAATGGATCAGCAGTACATACTGGGTCGGAGCTGATGGGAAAATGGCGACAAGTTCATGGGTAGACAATGGGCGTTACTACGTAGGAGCTAATGGAGCATGGGTAAAAGATGCTAAGAAACCAGAAGCTGAAAAACCAGTTGAGAAAAAACAAGGTTGGGTAAAAGAAGGAAGCGCATGGTACTTTTATTACCAAGATCAAATCACTAAAAATGCATGGGTAGGAAGCTATTGGCTAGGATCAGATGGTAAGATGGCGACAAGTTCATGGGTAGACAATGGACGTTACTATGTTGATGCTAACGGAGCGTGGGTGAAAGATGCTAAGAAGCCAGAAGCGCCAAAACCAGTTGAGAAGAAACAAGGTTGGAAAAAAGAAAACAATGTTTGGTACTATTACAATGAAGATGGAACACTTGCTCGTAATAAATGGGCAGGAAACTACTGGTTAGGATCAGATGGTAAGATGGTAACTAATGCATGGGTAGACAATGGGCGTTATTATGTTGACGCTAATGGAGCGTGGATGAAAGATGCATCTAAAGATAAAAATACAAAACGTTCTATTTTCCTTGATCCAGGACACGGTGGAAGTGACTCAGGGGCAGTAAGTGGTGGAGTAAGAGAAAAAGACTTAACTCTTAGTGTGTATAATAAAGTAAGTAGCAAACTTGCAACTTTAGGATATACAGTGTTAACAAGTAGAAATGTTGATAAAGATGTTGACTTAGTAGATCGAGCAGATCAAGCTAATAAAGCTAATGCGGATATGTTATTAAGTATTCACTTTAATGCTGGTGGACGCGGTATTGCACGTGGTATCGAAACATACTACTATCAAGCAACAGCTGATAGAGTGCCTAAGATAAATAAAGAAAATCATAACAATCCTGAGAGATTAGAAAGAAGTAGAAAATTAGCTAATAAAGTACAACAAAATCTATTGTATCAAACTGGTGCAAATGATAGAGGAGTTAAACGTGCTTCATTCACAGTTCTTCGCGAAACTTCTATTCCATCAATTTTAGTTGAATTAGGATTTATCGATAATCCAGAAGAGCGTAATAAAATCAAAACAAATGAATATCAAGAACGTTTAGCAAATGGTATTGTTGACGGAATTGTAGAATATTATAAATAGGTAATTAAGTAAAGAAGTTGTCGATGAATTGGCAACTTCTTTACTTTTAAAATAACAAGAGAATAACCTATAAATTCTTGAAATAAAGTGTTAATTATTGTAAAATAAGTAATGCAATTTAATTAAACATGGAAATTTTTGAGGTGAATATATTATGACAAAAAATAGATTAAAATTAGGATTAGGAGTATTGACTGTATTAGCTACGCCAATCGCTGTGAACACAGTAGCTAGTAGCGATGCTTTAGCAGCTCAAGGATGGGTTAAGACTGGAACTTCATGGTACTTCTATAACCAAAATGGAACACTAGCAAGAAACGCATGGTCAGGAAATTACTGGCTAGGTGCAGATGGAAAAATGGCAACAAATGCATGGGTAGATAATGGACGTTACTACGTAGGAGCAGATGGAGCATGGGTGAAAGGTGCTCAAAAACCTGCAACACCGAAACCAGCTGTAACTCAAAAACAAGGTTGGGTTCAAAGTGGTGGAGCATGGTACTTCTACCACCAAGGTCAAATCGTTAGAAATGCGTGGGTAGGAAGCTACTGGCTAGGAGCTGATGGAAAAATGGCAACAAGCTCATGGGTAGATGGCGGACGTTACTATGTAGGTGCAAATGGAGTTTGGGATAAAAATGCTAAGAAACCAGAAGCACCAAAACCTGTAGAGAAGAAACAAGGTTGGGTGAAAGAAGGTAATACTTGGTATTACTTCGAAAATGGCGCTGTAGCACGTAATAAATGGATTGGTAGTACGTACTGGGTTGGAGCTGACGGAAAAATGGCGACAAGCGCATGGGTAGACAATGGACGTTATTATGTAGGTGTCAATGGAGCATGGGTAAAAGACGCTAAGAAACCAGAAGCTGAGAAACCAGTTGAGAAAAAACAAGGTTGGAAAAAAGAAGGAACAGCATGGTACTACTATCACCAAGGTCAAATTGTTAAAAATGCGTGGGTAGGAAGTTACTGGTTAGGTTCTGACGGGAAAATGGCAACAAGTGCCTGGGTAGACAACGGACGTTACTACGTAGGTCCAAATGGTGTTTGGGATAAAAACGCTAAGAAACCAGAAACGCCAAAACCAGTTGAGAAAAAACAAGGTTGGAAAAAAGAAGATAACGCTTGGTACTACTATGACAACGGTGAAGTAGCACGTAATAAATGGATTGGTGATACTTATTGGGTAGGAAAAGATGGAAAAATGGTAACAGATAACTGGGTAGACAACGATCGTTTCTACGTGGATAAAACTGGTAAAAAAGATCCATCAATCAAGAAAAAAGTTATTATTAATGATGAACTGGGATGGCAAAAACGTAACGGTGGAAACTGGTATTACTATGAAAAAGATGGTTCATTAGCTCGTAACAAGTGGGTAGGAGACTACTGGCTTGGTGCTGATGGTAAGATGGCTAAGAGTGCCTGGGTAGATAACGGACGTTACTACGTAGATTCTAGTGGTAAATGGGTGCCTAACTACGCTAAAGCGGATAAAAATACAGCTGCTTTAAATATGCCTCAATATTACCAAGGTGATTACCGTTGGGCTAATAGAAGATATGGACTTGGAACAATGGCACAAAGCGGATGTGTACCAACATCATTAGCTATGGTATTTAATGGATTAGGACAAAAAGTTCTTCCAACAGCTGTAGCAGATACAATCTACAACAACACTAACGAAATGAATGTTGGTGGATTAGGAACATCAGGTAAAGGTGCTGTTTATGCGATTAACGCTTATGGATACAAACATACAGTACTTTCAACTAAAGAACAACTTATTGCAGCACTTCAAAGCGGTAAACCTGTCTTTGCAACTGTAGGAAACGGTATTTTCGCAAAAGGTAGATTAACACACGCTATCGCATTAAGTGGATATAGCAACGGCAAAACTAAAGCAATGGACCCAGATAATATTAATACTACAGGAAGATGGTATGATATCAATACTATCTGGAACCAAAGAAGTACAGATCCTTACGACACTAACATCGGTGGGTCATTCGTAGCAATCGGATAATAGAATAGAACGATGCAGGAATATTGATTTTAAGAAATCTAGTTTCCTGTATCGTTTTTTTGCTGTAATTTAAAATTTATAAGATAGTATTTAGATAGTTTTATAATGGGGCTGATCCCAAAGAACTAGATTTTGAAAAAAGTTCATGTGAAAACTCATAGATGCAGTGGTTTATTAGATATCTAAAAAGCTTTTATAAAAGCTTTTTAGATATCTAATAAACTGTGCGGGGATGACTCGACAAAATAGATTTCTACGAAATCACGATTTTTGAGTCACTCCCATTTCATTATTTTTGCACTAAATTATAACAGTTGTTGCTAAAAATCGTTAAAATTGGTATACTATAACTTAGAGAACTTGAAAGCGAAGGAGTGTGCTTAAATTATGGTGTATAACCACAGAGTTATAGAAAAAAAATGGCAAAAATATTGGGATGAAAATAAAACATTCAAAACATTAGATGATCATACAAAAGAGAAGTTTTATGCATTAGATATGTTCCCTTATCCATCAGGAGCTGGACTTCACGTAGGTCATCCAGAAGGATATACAGCTACTGATATCTTAAGTAGATATAAAAGAGCAAATGGGTACAATGTACTTCATCCAATGGGATGGGATGCATTCGGATTACCTGCTGAACAATATGCATTAGATACTGGAAATGATCCAAGAGACTTTACTAAAACTAATATCGACACGTTCCGTCGCCAAATTAAAGAATTAGGATTTTCTTATGATTGGGATCGTGAAGTAAATACAACAGATCCTAACTACTACAAATGGACACAATGGATTTTCAAAAAACTTTATGAAAAAGGACTTGCTTATGTTGATGAAGTGCCTGTAAACTGGTGTCCAGCATTAGGAACAGTACTTTCTAATGAAGAGGTTATCGATGGTAAATCTGAGCGTGGAGGACACCCTGTAGAGCGTCGTCCAATGCGTCAATGGGTACTAAAAATTACTGATTACGCTGAAAAACTTCTTGCTGATTTAGATATTCTTGATTGGCCAGAAAGTCTTAAAGCTATGCAACGTAACTGGATTGGAAAATCTGTTGGTGCTGAGATTGATTTCAAAATTGAAGGAACTGATAAAGCATTCACAGTATTCACTACACGTGCTGACACTGTATTCGGTGTATCTTACTGTGTACTTGCACCTGAACACAAACTTGTAGAAGAAATCGTTACAGAAGGACAAAGAGCGGCTGTTGAGGAGTACCTTGACATCGTTAAACGTAAGTCTGACCTTGAAAGAACAGACCTTAACAAAGATAAATCAGGAGTATTCACAGGAGCTTACGCTATTAACCCTGTAAATGGTGAAAAAGTAGAACTTTGGATTGCTGACTACGTTCTAGCAAGCTACGGAACTGGAGCTGTTATGGCTGTTCCTGCGCACGATGAGCGTGATTATGAATTTGCGACTAAGTTTAATCTACCAATCAAAGCTGTTATCGAAGATAATGGTGAAGTTGTTGTACCGTTTTACGGTGATGGTAAACACATCAACTCTGATTTCATTAACGGGTTAAACAATGAAGAAGCTATTGCTAAAGTTATTGAATTCTTAGAAGAAAATAAAGTTGGACGTAGTAAAGTTACATATAAACTACGTGACTGGTTATTCTCAAGACAACGTTACTGGGGAGAACCAATTCCAATTATCCACTGGGAAGATGGTACTATGACTACAGTACCTGATAGTGAACTTCCACTATTACTTCCAGAAACTGACAACATTAAACCATCAGGAACAGGAGAATCTCCACTTGCTAATATCGAAGAGTGGTTAAATGTAGTAGACCCTGAGACTGGTAAGAAAGGTAAGCGTGAAACTAACACAATGCCGCAATGGGCTGGTTCTTGTTGGTACTACTTACGTTACATTGATCCACACAATGATGAAATGTTCGCAGATCCAGAGAAATTAAAATACTGGTTACCTGTAGATGTTTATATCGGTGGAGCAGAACACGCAGTACTTCACTTACTATACGCTCGTTTCTGGCATAAAGTACTTTACGATTTAGGTCTAGTTCCGACTCGTGAACCATTCCAAAAACTATTCAACCAAGGTATGATCCTTGCTGAAGGTAAAGATGGTCGTCCGGAAAAAATGTCTAAATCTAAAGGTAATGTAGTTAACCCTGATGATATTATCGTATCTCACGGTGCTGATACATTACGTGTTTATGAAATGTTCATGGGGCCATTAGATGCTTCTATCGCATGGAGTGAAAATGGACTTGATGGATCTCGTCGTTTCTTAGATAGAGTATACCGTCTATTCGTAGATGAAGAAACTGGAAAAGTAAATGATAAAGTTCAAGATAAAGATAATGCAGAATTAGAAGTAAGCTATAACTACACTGTTAAGAAAGTATCAGAAGATATCGAAATTCTTGGATTTAACACAGCTATTTCACAACTTATGGTATTTGTAAATGACTGTTACAAAGCTGAATATATCCCTCGTAAATATGCGTTAGGATTTATCCAACTTCTTGCACCATTTGCACCTCACCTTGCTGAAGAAATGTGGGAAATCTACGGTAATACTGAGTCAATCTCATATGTACCATGGCCAACATTTGATGAAAGCAAACTTGTAAGTGATACTGTAGAAATCGTAGTTCAACTTATGGGTAAAGTTAAAGCTAAATTAGATGTTAAGAAAGACTTAACACCTGCTGAATTAGAACAAATCGTTCTAGCTAATGAAGAAGTAAAAGAATTAATCGAAGGAAAACAAGTTATGAAAGTAATCGTAGTTCCTGGAAGATTAGTTAATATCGTAGCTAAATAAGGAGAGACACATGGAAGAATTAATTTATAGTATTGTTAGCGAAATTGTTGAGCATAAAGATGAAATCAAAATCGAAAAATTCGTTAAAAATGCACGTGAACACTACATTTTAACAGTACATCCAGAAGACTGTGGGCGTATTATAGGGAAAAAAGGTACAGTGATTAACGCAATCCGTACTGTATTAAATTCAACAACATTTAGTAAAAAAGTTTACTTAGATTTAGTAGAATAATAAGATAAATGTTTAATAGGAGTCTGAAAGATATATGTTTCAGATTCCTATTTTTTGATAATTTAAAAATTATAGATATAGAAAATGTGGGGATAGATAATTTTCTAGAGAGTAGAGAAATGAGACATAATCGTTAATTTTGTGTATAATATTATTAGTGTTAATTTAGGAGGCTATTATGCGAGAAATAGTTGATGGATATTTAGTTAATGATGATAATGTGAAAATAGCATTTACTAATAGGAATGTTGATGCGAAGAGTAGTGAAGATATGAAAAGATTCGCTGATAAATATGGATTTAATCATGATAACATAGTTTATAATACTCAGGTTCACGGAGCAGATGTTCGTATTGTTGAATCGGGAGATAATTTTTCAGAAAACGGCAAGGAAGCGGATGGATTAATTACTAATCTTAGAAATATTCCGTTGTTGATTTTTACTGCAGATTGTGTACCTGTTGTTTTCTATGATAAAAAGCAAGGTGTTGTTGCCTTAGCTCATGCAGGATGGCGTGGAACATATGGGAATATAGCTGGGGAAATGGTAGATATCATGACAGATAAATACGGCTGTGAGGTAGTGGATATTAAGACTATTATAGGGCCGTCAGTTAGTGTGGATAACTACGAAGTTTCTTATGATCTTATTGAGAAATTCGCTGCATTAGAAGTACAAGGTTATTATAAAGAAGTTGATGGTAAATATTATTTGGATTTATGGAAATTGAATAAAGAATTATTGAAAAAATGTGGTATACTAGAAGATAACATTAAAATTATTGATTTCTGTACGGTGAGAGATAATGATAAATTTTTCTCATATAGGTTGGACAATGCTACTTCAAAACGTATAGGAACGATAATTCAATTAGATTAAATTCACATAGAATAGAGGAAATTATATTGGAAAAAGATATTAAATTAGTTGAGCAAGTAGCTACATTTAAAAGATTGCCAAAAAGTGATAGTAGATGGCGTGTAGCATTTTATTATATAGCGAAAGAATTCTGGGATTTAGAAGAAGTTTTTGTGATAATCGATAAAACACTTTACGAAGAACAAGGACTTAAAATTCCAGTTTTTAGAGAGTATAAAGAAGCGGAAGGGTTCCAGATTTTTTCTAGTCACATAAAAGCGAAGGAATTCGTAGAAAAGCAAGGTGATTTATTCGTTACAGCAAGTGGAGAAAAACTTATCGGTAGAATTCGTCAAGGTGCATTTAGAGAGGTTTTCGTTCCATTTTTTGCTGAACAAAACTTCAACTATTTACTAAATGAAGATGAAGCACTATTTGCTGATACTTTCAAACGACTTCTGGCGGTTATGGAAGCTAGTGAGAACTATATTGTGGATCAAGAACAAGAAGATATGCTTAAAGCAGGAGATATTCAAGGATTCTTCGCGGATATTTGTAAAAAATATATAGTATTAGTATAAAGATAAACATCAAGCGTAATTTACTCATATTTGAACTTCAATCATGGATTAATTACGTTTGATTTTTTTATTTAGGTTTCATTAGGTTACAAATGTTGCATCCTTCTTATTTTTTTCATATAATTTATATATAGAATTATTTGTAATGTGATAATTTTAAATAGGGAGGTAAAAAATGGGTAAGATAAAACATAGAAAATTATATTTTCTATTTATGCTATTAGAAATTTTACTATTGATAATGATTTCTGGATGGTATTATTTTTCGGAAAGAAAGATGGGGATGATAAGACATATATTATTCAGAAATGTTTATAAATTCCCAAAATACTTTACTGATACAAATATAAAAGTAATAATAGCTTGTTTTATTGTGATTTTAGTTATTCAGTTAGTATTATTTCTAAGAACTAGAAGATTTTTATTTAGTTTTATATTGAATATAGCGTTTATAATCTTTTCGATATATTTTATTATTAATTACAACGCAGACAGAGTGTTTATATATTATTACTTAATAATATTCTGTGGATTATTCAACTTAACAAGATTTTTACAGTTTCTTACTTTAAATCATAAAGTAGGAAATTAGTATAAAAATTTACTTGTGAAAAAATATTAAGTACATTTAAACTTTTCTTTAAACTTCGTTTAAGTTGATACTGATATTATAAAAATGTAAGTAAAATACGTTTAACCTTAAAATAATATAAATAAAGTTTAAAAGGAGGATTCTTATGGAAAACAGAAATAACAACCAAAATAATAGAGAATTTAACAATCAAGGAAATTATAATGAACAAAACGATTATCAAAATTATGATAATGTAGAAAATTCTCAATACGACAATTATGAAAATTATCAAGAGATGAACAATGCGCAAGTACCTGTGCAACAGAAAAATAACTATGGAAAATTATTCCTAACTGTCTTTGCGGCGTTTGCACTTGGAGCTACTAGTGTTTTTGGAGCGCAAGCGGTAATGGGAACTGGTAAGGCTCTGAATTCTTCGGTAACAGCTACAAAGGAAGATAAAGATAATGAACAAATTACAGTAAATGCAATTTCAAAAGCAAAAGATGCAGTAGTTTCAATCGTCAATTACCAAAGTAACTCAAATAACAGCCTAGAGTCAATCTTAGGTGGTTCTAGCAGAACTGGTAATGATTCAGGTGAACTAAAAGCTGCTTCAAGTGGTAGTGGAGTAATCTACAAAAAAGTAGGAAATACGGCTTATGTCGTTACCAATAACCACGTTGTTAATGGTGCTAAAAAGTTATCTGTTATCTTAAGTGATGGAACTAATGTAAATGCAGAAGTTGTCGGGACTGATGTTTGGACAGACCTTGCTGTATTAAAAATCAGTGGTGATAATGTAACTACAACGATGGATTTTGCTGATAGTGATAAAATCGCAGTTGGTGAAACAGCGTTCGCTATCGGATCACCTTTAGATGTTAACTTATCTAATACTGTTACAAAAGGAATTGTATCAGCTGTAAATAGACAAATCCCAATGGATGTTGATGGAGACGGTAAAAACGACTGGAACCAAACTGTAATACAGACGGATGCGGCTATTAACCCAGGTAATAGTGGTGGTGCATTAATCAACAGTGAAGGTAAACTTATCGGTATTAACGAATCTAAAATTGCTAAAGCAACTGCAAATGTAAGTGCCGAGGGAATTGGGTTTGGTATTCCTTCAAATGAAGTAAAACTTATCACTGAACAATTAGAACAATCAGGTAGAGTGATTAGACCTGCATTAGGTGTACAATTAGTATCTGTAAATACAGTGGATAGTGATACTGTTAAATCTCAATTGAAATATGAAGGTAAACAAGGTGTAGTAATTCGTTATGTTGAGAACGGTACGCCAGCAGCTCAAGCAGGTTTAGAAAAGTATGACATCATTACAAAATTAAATGGTGAAGAAGTAAAAGATGTTGCAGCAGTTAGAAAATACTTATTTGAGAAATCAAAAATTGGAGATACTGTAAAAGTAACTTACTATAGAAATGGTAAAGAACAAACAACAAATGTTGTTGTACAAGCCTTAAATACAAGATAAAATATAAGAACTTAGGATGTTTTTTCATTCTAAGTTCTCTTTTAAATATTGTTCGATAAATGTTCGAAACGAAACGAAAAAACAATAAAGAATTTAATGAAAAAACATAATATCAATATTCAATATTGGTGACATTATAGAGTGCTGAATTGAAAATGTTATTTATATAGTTTGAAAATAAGGAAAAAATTTGCCAAATCGATGAAAATATGTTATTATAAGTTTGTTAAATTTTAGAAAAGAATATAGGTGAATACATGAAAAAAGTAAGAAAAGCGATTATTCCGGCTGCAGGATATGGTACACGTTTCCTTCCTGCGACTAAAGCATTACCTAAGGAGATGCTTCCAATTATCGATACTCCTACTATTCAATACATAGTAGAAGAAGCGGTAAAAGCTGGAATTGAAGATATAATTATTGTAACTGGTAAACAAAAAAGAGCTATTGAAGACCACTTTGATAGAAATGTTGAATTAGAAGTTGAGTTAGAAAACAAAGGTAAGTTAGCAATGTTAGAAAAAGTTAAGTACCCAACGCAACTTGCTAATATTCACTACGTACGTCAAAAAGAAATGGCAGGACTGGGGGACGCGATTTTAACTGCTCGCAGTTTTATCGGTGATGAGCCATTTGCAGTATTACTAGGTGATGACGTTGTAATTAATGACGAATACCCTGCAATCAAACAACTTATTGATAAAGCAGAAGAAACAGGATGTTCTGTAATTGGGGTTCAAACAGTTCCAGAAGATCAAACTCACAGATACGGTGTTATTGCACCTAAAAGTCAAGATGGACATCTATATGAAGTTGAGAAGTTTGTAGAAAAACCAGCTCCAGGAACAGCACCATCTAACCAAGCGATTATGGGAAGATACGTTCTTAACCCAGGAATCTTCAAACACTTAGCTAAAAAACAAGTAGGTGTTGGTGGAGAAGTTCAATTAACAGATGCTATCCAAATGTTAAATGAGGAAGAAAATGTTTATGCATATGACTTCCAAGGTAAACGTTACGATGTAGGTGAAACAATTGGATTTGTTAAGACTACTATCGATTTCGCACTTAAATCTGATCTGAAAGATGAATTAGTGCCATACTTAAAAGCTAAATTAGCAGAATTAGAATAAGATTAAAGCGGGAGTGACTCAAAAATTGTGATTTCGTAGAAATCGATTTTGTCGAGTCACCCCCTTTTTTTAAAAAAATCGAGAGAAGGTATTTTATGATTGTTAATCACATTGGAATTTATGGAATATGTATTAGAGATAATAAACTATTATGTATCCAAAAAGAAAGAGGACCTTACAAAAATAGATTTGACTTACCTGGGGGTAGTCAAAAAGAAAATGAGGGACTTACAGAAACATTAGTTCGAGAATTCAGAGAAGAAACGGGATATGCAGTAGAAAACTATGGGAACTGCAGGGTTTATGATGTCTTTGTAGAAGGAGTAAATCGTACAGTACATCATATTATGGTATTTTATGATGTTGATATTAATCTCGAACAGCAAGATTTGATTTCAGAAGAGTTGGAAGAGGAACTAAATGATTCTAGTGGAATATATTGGATTGACTTGGAAGAATTAGATATAAAGAATTCCTCACCATTGATTTTGAAATTGAAACAGGAATTAAGTAATGATAAAGATATGTTAGAGAAAGTAGTATATAAAAATTGGGAGATATTATAAAAAAACTTATCCATGAAAAAAATATGGATAAGTTCTTTTTTTATTATTTATAATCGTTTTTAGCGTCTGGTTTTTGACCTTTATCTTTATTAATATCTACTGGTAAAGTTCCATCTAATTGCCAATCGTTCCAACCACCATCATAGAAGTAAGTGTTAGCTCGCCCTGTAAGTTGAGTCATAAACCATGGGACTGCGTTTCTCCATCCAGTACCGCAATATAACGCAATTTTATCTGTTTCTTGGATTCCTTGACCTTTCCAAAGATTATAGATTTCTTGTGGATTTCTAAGAGTTCCATCTGGATCATAGTAGTCGTTCACATCTGCTTTAGTTTCTCCAGAGAATCCGAAGATAGCACCTTGAGGTTCACCAGCTTTTTCTATGTAATCATATCCACTAGTTTTACCAGTGTATTCATCCCAAGATCTGATACTTACAAGTTTAAGACCTTCATTTTTAACTTTTTCAGCAACTTCTTTAGCACGAGAGATATCGTATTCTGGGTGAGCAGGAATATTTACTCCAAAGTCAGTTGCTTCTTTCGGAGTGTTCGCTGTAGTTTCTGTTTCGAAACCAGCTTCTTTCCATGCTTTAAGCCCACCATTCATAACACGAACATCTTTGACACCAGCCCATTTAAGAGCCCAGTTTAACCTGAATCCTGCAGATGCATCATCAGAGTAGATGATTATTGTTTTATTACTTGTGATACCTTGTTTTAGTAAGTTTTTCTTGATTTCTTCTGCTGAACGTAAGTTCCATACAGGTCCATCTTCAATCCAGTCTGTGTTAAAGTGATAAGCGCCTTTAATGTGTTCTTTGTAATTTTTTGCTTTATCACCTTCGCCCCATGAAACTTCAAAAATAGCATAATCGTTATTTGTGTATGTTTCAGGTTTTTTACCATCTTTTATGTCTTTAACCCATTGAGGTGAGACTAGATTTTGATATTCTGGATAAGATACTAAATTCGCTTTATTTGCATCGTTATCTGCAAATTGTTTATAATCATCGAACTTATACACTTCATATCCAAGAGAAGCTAGTTTATCTGCAACTTTAGAAGTGTTGTCTTTATTAGTATCATAGACAATTGTTTTTTTCTTTTTATCTAAGCCTTTATCACTAATAAACTTATCTTCTTTATCTTTGTTAACTTTACCAATAAATGATGCACTATATTGAATAGAATTTTTCAAGTGACCACCATTTTTGATATTGTCAACTTTGAAACCATTATAGGCTTCGTCGTTACGAGTATCTATATATTGGTACTCGCTATTATTAATGTTTTTGCTGAAATCCTCTAAAGTAATAGTTTTAATCTCTTTCTTTGTAGTTGAGTTTGTATTTTGGTTTTTTGTAGCACAACCAGATACAATCAAACTTGAACTTAGTAAGAGAACTCCCATTTTTTTAAAGTTTATCATATTTATTTTATGCGACAACCTGCCGCTTTCCTCCTTTGTTTTTACAATTACATTATAATACTAAATTTTAAAAAACACAATATCTTAAATAACAATAATAATTCATAAGACTTAGAAGGTGTTTTTAATTTTCCAATAGGAATCAGTAATCTGGATTAAATAACTATAAGGAAGTTAACTGTAAATACTAATTTAACAACGTTTATAAATGATGAGGTGATGGCTGTTATTTTGTGTAGAGATTTTCAGTTAAAAAACATTTTCTTAATATTGCTAATATTTTCAATTTAACCTTTAAAACATTTGAGTAAATACTGTCGGTGTTGAAGCGACGATAGTGCTTATTTGAATTCTGTATATTGATATAAAAAGAACTTATCCGTGAAAAATATGGATAAGTTCTTTTGTTATTATTTATGACTCTCATTGATTAAGTTTTGTTTTTTCATTGAAATAATCGCTGAATAACAAAATACTGCTACGGCTACCCAAATTATTGAGAATGAGATTAGTTTTTGAATGCTTAATACTTCTCCATATACAAAGATTCCTATGAAGAATTGCATAGTTGGAGGTAAATATTGAAGAATACCTAGAATGTATAAAGGTATTGCTGTGGCTCCTTTAGCGAAAAGCATTAATGGAATAGCTGTGATTGCTCCAGATAATAATAAATATATTAATGTATCTGTTCCAAAAGAATAGAATGTAATTGAATTACTTGTTGAAAGATATCCCATATAAATAAGTGCGATAGGAGAAACTATCGCTGTTTCTATAAGTAAACTTGCCTTTGGACTAAGGATAATTTTCTTTTTACATAAGCTGTATAGTCCAAAGCTTAGTGCTAATAATATAGAAATCCAGGGAAGAGATCCAAGGGATATAAATAGGTATATTAATGAGCCGCCAACACATAGACACGCTATTGTTTGTGTACGTGTTAATTTCTCTTTTAGAAATACTACCGCTAGTATAATTGTAACAATTGGATTTAAGTAATATCCAAAACTTGCCTCTAGTACGTGGTTAGTGTTTACCGCAATTATATATGTAAGCCAGTTTAATGTTATTAAAAATGATGCTAGGATTAATAACAAGACACTTTTCTTATCTTTCCAGAGAGTAGTTATTTCATTTAAAATAGATTTTTTATTTTTTGCGATTGCGACTACAATAATCATAAAAACAAAAGAACAAATAATTCTCATCGCAAGAACTTCATATGCGCCTATTTCTTTTAATAATTTAAAATATATAGGAAATAATCCCCATGAAAAATAACATATAAGAATAGCTAGTAAACTCTTTTGTGTATTATTCATATTATCCCTCCTTAAACGAGATGAATGTATGATTAAGTATAACGAAAAATATTGTATATTTCAATGAAAATAGATATCTACATATTAAAATTAATAGAAAAAATCTAATATTTTTTTTATAGATAAGCCATTTTCATTATTTTCAAAAGCTTTAAAGTAGAGTTTTCAAGAATAAATAATATCTTAATTTATAAAACTATAACCAAGAAAAAACAAAAATATTTCCATGTCTTAAGTTTGAAATTAGTTATATAACACATTTTAGTTAGATATAATGCTGATTTCAGAAATAACATATGCTAATATATTTTTTTAGAGCGTATACATCCGATAAAAAAAGGGTTTCATTTGTTAGAGAAATAGTATAAAATAAGGGTATGAAAAAGATAACTGTATGATTAGTACGGGAGAGGACAATGGACACCGAAGGTACAAGTTAACATTTAGCGAATGTTAATGAAATTCTCAGGTAAAAAGACTGTACTAGGACAGAACTCTGAAGCAAGTCAACAGAGAGAGAGCTAACTAGCTTTCTTTGTGTTGTTTTTATTTTAGGTGGGATGCTATGAAATTGATAACAAACAATCCAAGATTTTTGAAAGAAGATTTTAAAGATATCGAAGTAGAATACCATGAAGTTGACTACTTAGATATATTAAAAAAAGTTAGAGACTACGTTCATGAAAATTGGGAAGTTGTAACACACCCTCTATATGGAAGTGTGAAACCAAATGAAACAATTTACAGATCGGTAGTTATTCGAAAAAATACTGAATTAGATGTTGCTTCTATTAATTTAATTTCTGAAGCGGTAGGAACTTTTGAAAAATTTAGAAAGAATAAAGAAGTTCCCCAGTGGACTGATAGAGTAAAAGATGATTTCAGTGTTATCGATCACGATTTACTATTAAATGCGATAAAAAGAATTTTATAAAAAATAAATAAAGGAGAATAATTATGAGTAGACATTATGATGTAATTATTATCGGTTCTGGACCTGCAGGTTTATCAGCAGCGTTATACGCTTCTCGTGCTAAACTAAATGTTTTGGTTCTAGAAAAATCAAAAAATGGGGGACAAGCAGCAATCACTCACATGATTGAAAACTATCCTGGTGCCATTGAAGATCCAACTGGACCACGCTTAACAGCGAGAATGGCTGAACAAGCGAAAAACTTCGGTACAGAATTCAAACAAGAAGAAGTGCTAGATGTTAATCTTGAAGGCGACGAAAAAGTAGTTACTTGTACAAGCGGTGATTACACAGCTAAAGCAGTAGTAATCGCAACTGGAGCATCTCCAAGAAAACTAGATATTCCAGGGGTTAGAGAATTAGAAAGTAAAGGTATTTCTTACTGTGCTACTTGTGATGGTGACTTCTTCGATGGACTTGAAGTATTCGTAGTTGGTGGAGGAAATAGTGCTGTAGAAGAAGCTCTATTCTTAACTAAATTTGCTCGTAAAGTAACAATTATCCACTTTGAAGAAGATATTCACTGTGAAAAAATTACAGCTGAAAAAGCAAGAAATCACCCACAAATCGAAATTAGAACTGAAACAGTTGTTTTAGAAGCAATTGGTGATGGAATTCTAGAAGCTATTAAATTTAAAAATGTAGCTACAGGTGAAGAGTATGTGGTAGAAGCTGACGAAGAAGACGGAACTATGGGATTATTCTTCTTCATCGGATATGTTCCTCAAACTAAACTATTTGAAGGAAAAGTTGAACTTACTGAAGGTGGTTATGTTAAAGCTGGAGAAGACACTAAGACAAGTGTTGAAGGTGTATATGTAGCTGGTGACTGTCGTCAAAAAGAAATTCGTCAAGTAGTAACAGCTGTATGTGATGGTGCTGTAGCAGCAATCACTGCAGAAAAATATATTGCTGAGAAATTTGAATAAAATTTAAAAAATAAAAAAAGGAGACAAAGACAATGTTAGAACTAAACAAAGAAAACTTTGAGAGTGAAGTATTGGAAGCAGAAGGATACGTGCTAGTAGACTTTTGGAGCCAAGGATGTGAACCATGTAAAGCACTTATGCCAAGTGTACATGAATTAGCAGACAAATACGGAGACAAACTTAAGTTTGCTGCTCTAGATACAACAAAAGCAAGAAGACTTGCAATCAAACAAAAAGTTTTAGGGTTACCAACAATAGCCATATATAAAGACGGAAACAAAGTCGAAGAAGTAACTAAAGACGATGCTACTGTTCCAAATATAGAAGCTATGATTAACAAATATTTATAAAAAAATAAACTCAATGGGGAGGTATTAGGTATGCGTCTTGAATTAGGAAAGATCCATATTAAAGATATACAATTTGCTGCAGAATCAAAAATCGAGGCAAACGTATTATATGTAAATAAAGAAGAGCTTGTAAAAGCTGTTTTCGAGGATGATGCAATTGAATCTGTTGATTTAGATATTGCTCGTCCAGGTGAGAGTGTTCGTATTACACCAGTTAAGGATGTAATTGAACCTCGTGTTAAAGTTGAAGGTCGTGGAGGAATTTTCCCAGGTATCCTTTCAAAAGTAGATACTGTAGGTGAAGGTCGTACAATTGCACTTAAAGGTATGGCTGTAGTAACTACAGGTAAAATCGTAGGATTCCAAGAAGGTATTATCGACATGACAGGACTTGGAGCTGAATATACTCCATTTTCTAAAACAAATAACTTAATCGTTATTGCTGAACCTAAAGAAGGAGTTAAACAACACGAACACGAAAAAGCAGTTCGCTATATCGGATTCAAAGCTGCTCGTTACATTGCAGAATTAGCTCGTTCATTAGAACCAGAAGAAGTAGAAGTATTTGAAACTAAACCTTTATTAGAACAAATTGCTGAATATCCAGATCTACCAAAAGTAGGATATGTATACATGCTTCAAACTCAAGGTTTATTACACGATACTTATGTATATGGTGTTGATGCTAAACAAATAGTACCAACTATTCTATATCCAACTGAAATTATGGATGGTGCTATCGTAAGTGGTAACTGTGTATCAGCTTGTGATAAAAACCCAACATATGTACACTTAAATAACGGTGTTATTGAAGATTTATACAAAAAACATGGTAAAGAAATTAACTTCTTAGGTGTAATCATTACTAACGAAAATGTTTACTTAATGGATAAAGAACGTTCATCTAACTGGACTGCAAAACTTTGCCGTTACTTAAACTTAGATGCTGTAATCGTATCTCAAGAAGGATTCGGTAACCCAGATACTGACTTAATCATGAACTGTAAAAAAATTGAAGCTGAAAAAGTTAAAACAGTTATCGTAACTGATGAATATGCAGGACGTGACGGAGCCAGCCAAAGTTTAGCTGATGCTGACGTAGCTGCTGATGCAGTAGTAACTGGAGGTAACGCTAACGAAGTGGTTGTATTACCAAAATTAGATAAAGTTATCGGACACATCGATGTAGTAAACGTAATCGCTGGTGGTAACCAAGACTCATTAAGAGAAGATGGAACTATCGAAGTTGAAATTCAAGCTATTACAGGTGCTACTAACGAAACAGGTTTCGGTTACTTAAGTACTAAAACTTTCTAGTAAGCAAAATAAAAATAAATGTTATAGATTTTAACAAGGAGGAAATAAGATAATGGTAAGTCTTATTAATAAAAAAGTAGTTATCATTGGTGACCGTGATGGTATCCCAGGATTAGCTATTGAAGAGTGTGTAAAACCAATTGAAGGATTAGAAGTAGTATTTTCATCTACTGAATGTTTTGTCTGAACAGCTGCAGGGGCTATGGACTTAGAAAACCAAAAACGTGTTAAAGAAGCTGCCGAAAAATTCGGTAACGAAAACGTTGTTGTTTTACTAGGTGCATCTGAAGCCGAAGCTGCTGGTCTAGCAGCTGAAACAGTAACAGCAGGGGACCCAACATTTGCAGGGCCACTTGCAGGTGTAGCATTAAATCTTGCTGTATATCACATTGTAGAAGAAGAAATTAAATCTCAAATAGATGAAGCTATCTATGAAGATCAAGTTGGAATGATGGAAATGGTATTAGATATTGATGAAATCGCAAGCGAAATGAAAGATGTTCGTGGTGAGTAATTAAGGATCTAAATAATAGTTATAGGGGGAAATAAAAATGTCTAAAATAAGAGTAGTACATTATATAAACCAATTCTTCGCTGGAGTAGGTGGAGAAGAACAAGCCCACATTGCACCAGAATTAAGAACTGAATTACCACCGATTAGTGTTCAGTTACAAGGGCAATTGGGAGAAGAATTTGAAGTAGTAGCTACAGTAGTCTGTGGTGACAGTTACTTCAATGAAAACTTAGAAAAAGTTCAAAAAGAACTTTTAGAAATGATTAAAGGATGCGAACCACAATTATTCATCGCTGGTCCAGCATTCAATGCAGGGCGTTACGGGGTAGCAGCTGGTACAATTACTAAAGCTGTTCAAGACGAATTAGGAATTCCAGCTGTAACAGCAATGTACGTAGAAAACCCAGGAACAGACATGTTTAGAAAAGAAGTTTATATTCTTGAAACAGCTGACAGTGCAGCTGGTATGAGAAAAGCTTTACCAAAATTAGCTAAATTTGCTGCAAAATTAGCTAAAGGTGAAGAAATTCTTTCTCCAAAAGAAGAAGGATACCACGAAAGAGGAATCCGTGTAAACTTCTTCAGCGACAAACGTGGATCAGAACGTGCTGTTGAAATGCTTGTTAAGAAAATTAAAGGTGAAGAATTTGAAACAGAATATCCAATGCCTAACTTTGACAGAGTTGAGCCAAACCCAGCTGTTAAAGATTTAAGCAAAGCTAAAATCGCTTTAGTTACTTCTGGTGGTATTGTTCCAAAAGGAAATCCAGATCACATCGAATCTTCTTCAGCATCTAAATATGGTGAATATTCATTAGAAGGCTTCACAGATTTAACAGATGAAACTCACGAAACAGCTCACGGTGGATACGACCCAGTATACGCTAACGAAGATGCTGACCGTGTATTACCTGTAGACGTAATGAGAGAATTCGTTAAAGAAGGTAAAGTAGGAAGCTTACACGAAAAATTCTATACTACAGTAGGTAACGGTACTGCCGTAGCTAGTGCTGTAGGATTCGCTAAAGAGTATGCACAAAAATTAGTAGCCGACGGAGTAGATGCTGTAATTTTAACTTCTACTTGAGGAACTTGTACTCGTTGCGGTGCAACGATGGTAAAAGAAATTGAGAGAGCGGGTATACCTGTGGTTCACATGTGTACAGTAGTACCGATTTCTCTAACAGTTGGAGCTAACAGAATCGTTCCAACTATCGCAATCCCTCACCCACTAGGAAATCCAAAACTAGAAGCGGATGAAGAGAAAAAATTAAGACGTGGACTTGTAGAAAAAGCATTACATGCTTTAACTGTAGAAGTTGACGGTCAAACAGTATTCGAATAAAAAAAGAAAGGGGAGCTGAGGGTATATTATATACCCTCAGCACAATATAGCTATGAATTATCCAGTATTTAAGGGAGCAGGATACATTCTTGTTCACACACCAGATATGATAGTAAGAAATGGATCAACTGCTGCTGTAGAAAGAGTAACAAATCCAGATTCAGAGTTTTTAAAAGAAGTAAATAATCATATTCGTACATATGAAGAAGTGGTTAACTATTTACCTAACCAAGTATACATCGGAAATAAAACTCCTGAAGAATTGAAGGCTTATCCAATGCCTTGGTATGATATTAAAGATGAACAAGGTCAACGACATGGGAAATTTGGACAAATTGTCCCACAAGATGAGTTTATAGCATTGATGAAACTTTGTGATGCTTTTGACTTAGTTAAACTATCAGAAGAGTTTGTAGCCGACGTTCGTCCTAAAATAGAGGAAAACTTCAAAGAGCTAGCTCCTTTATTCGAAAAATTAGAAGGATCTGACTTAAGTGATAATGAAGAAGGATTTGAAGACTTAGTTCACGAGGGTAAAGTTGTGGGTTATGTTAAGAAAGCTCACGATGTTGATGTGAACTTAAATGCTCACGTTATCTTTGAAAACTTAGTTGTTAAAGCATCTGGAGTTATTGCTGCATTAGAATTATTACGTAATTCTGGTGTAAACCCAGCTGATATTGACTATGTTGTAGAATGTTCTGAAGAAGCTTGTGGGGAT
>ENA-OWMY01000176-OWMY01000176.1-metagenome-genome-assembly--contig:-NODE-176-length-20222-cov-4.979571_pt1 | contig 20222 bp, 25 predicted proteins | sample MGYA00245358_ERZ651122 | MGnify/ENA primary metagenome ERZ651122 (study PRJEB26857, sample SAMEA4031752) | metagenome | biome: human; feature: oral; material: saliva | place: Philippines | collected 2014...
CCTGAAGGTGTTGCTAAATACTTGAAACAAAACGCTGACAAACTTTAATTTTTAAGAAAAAGCCACATTAAGTGGCTTTTTTTATTTTTGTAGATCCTTTAGAATGAGCGTATCTTTAACCAAAGTGCGGTTATTTTTTATGAAATATAATATTCCTATTTTCCTGACGATTCTTCGAGTGATTTTAATTCCATTCTTCGTCGTGGCATTTTATTTGCCAATCCCTTCTGCACCTTTTATTACCACGCTTATTTTCTTTATTGCTGGTGTCACCGACTGGTTTGATGGCTATCTCGCTCGAAAATTAAAACAAACAACCCGTTTCGGTGCTTTCCTTGATCCTGTTGCCGATAAAGTGATGGTTATTACTGCGCTTGTATTAATTGTGGAATATCAACATTCTTTCTGGATTACCATTCCAGCGATTATCATGATTTCTCGTGAAATCATTATTTCTGCTTTACGCGAATGGATGGCTGAATTAGGTGAACGTAATAAAGTAGCCGTTTCATGGATGGGAAAAGTGAAAACCACCTCTCAAATGCTAGCCTTAGGTGGATTACTCTGGCGATATAATGTGTATATGGAAACGCTAGCAATTGTATTGCTCTATTTAGCTGCGATTTTAACAGTTTGGTCAATGCTCCAATACTTAAAAGCAGCAAAAGGCAGCTTGTTAGATAACATTGAATTATAGAATTGGCTAAATTTTAAATAAAAGGTGCGGTTATTTTAATCGCGCCTTTTGTTTTTGAATTATTTTTAACCAATCAAAAGAATTTTTTACGAATTTTATTTGACACAATAAGATAAATCCGTAAAATACGCCCCGTTGTTTGGCAACAAGCAAACGCGGGAATAGCTCAGTTGGTAGAGCACGACCTTGCCAAGGTCGGGGTCGCGAGTTCGAGCCTCGTTTCCCGCTCCAATTTGCCCGAGTGGTGGAATCGGTAGACACAAGGGATTTAAAATCCCTCGCCTTTCGAGGCGTGCCAGTTCAAGTCTGGCTTCGGGCACCATCCTTATCAAATAGTCAAATTAATCTCCAGTATTTTTCATAGTCTTGCTCTTGACAACGGAGTCTTGATATGGAAAATTCATCTCAAAATTCAGTATTTATCGTTACTGTTATGTCCACTAAAGGTGGCGTGACGAAATCAACTAATATTGCCAATATTGGTGCATTCTGTGCTGATTGTAGTTTACGAACATTAATGATTGACACTGATGTTCAACCAACTTTATCTACTTACTATACCTTAGACTACACTGCTCCACAGGGACTCTTTGAATTTCTCATTCAAAGTAATACAAACCCTGAGCAAGTCATTTCAAAAACTGAATATCAAAATCTCGATATTACAAATCACTGAAGATTGGTTATTCAATTAAAGCGCTTGAAATTTATCCGCCCATTGTGGAAAGAGTGAAGTGCACAGATTGCGAATATTTTCTTTTTCGTCTTTGTTATGACGATGAACAGGAAGAGTAAGACTGTCCACTTATGATAAGCAACGCGTGCAGGAATAGCTAAATCAAGCAATTTCATATAAACGTCGTGACTTTCGGTGAAAGGTTTTCGCAGACTTTCAACAACGGTTTTTCAGCCCGGCATTCGCACTTTTTTGCGTGCGAACTAAGGCTTGTTTAGCCGATTCTAGTTGTCTCATGGCTTGTTCTAATTCACTATTTTCATCGGCATAAGCAACCGTTGAGCACACAAGTGAAAAGAGAAAAAAGAAGGCTGAGTTACGCATGAATTTCTTGCTCCAAAGATTAATTTTATTGCGAAGAAATAATGCAAAATTTAGGAAAAGATTGTAATGAGAAATCCTATTGATAACTGGGATAGTTTATGAAGTCGATACTAAGTATCGACTTTAGTCGCTAGATAATTAGATAGTGCAATATTTTTGGCTGAAAGTTGAGAGGGGAATTACAAAAATCTGATTGCCATCTAACTGTGCAAAGAGTTGGCAACAAAGCTCGTTTCTAAGTTTATCCTGAATAGAATCAAATAAACGAGCAATATCAATTTCAGCAAGCTCTCTATCATAAATAGAAAGCAATTCTGTTTCATTATGGGGATACCAAATAACAAAAAAATGTCGTTCTAAACACTCATCTGGTAAGTTAGTAATTTTATTAAAATTAGGAGCATAGATATTTTTCAGTAAAAAATCCGTATGCTGAAATTTTTTAACAATCTCATTCAAAATAATTTTTTCTGGATGAGCATGCTGAAGTAAACGTTGCTCTTTCCTTGGTAGCTGCTTTATAACTCTTGTGATATCGTTAAAGGAAGAATTACAATCAATGTATTGACGGTGTAAGTTTGAAAATTCCAAACAAAAGAATTTCCCATTTGCCAAATAGAAATAATCACAGCATTTTAATTTATTTCCAGCGATATCTTTAATTTGGCTATGATCACGAATACCCTGTTTCCCACCTTTTCTTTCATCAACACGATAGCCCTCCGAAGACAATACTATACTGCAGGGGCTAATTTCATGATCTAGTGGTTCTTTAAAATCCTCCCAACACCTACTTGTCATCAAGGAAGTCTCGCTTTTAGTAATTCAACATAAGGACGTCCCAAATCTTCTTTTGCTCGACGGATATCAGTGATTAATCCTTCTGAAAGTATCGACGTACCTTCTTGAGTTAAGCGATTTAAGCTAAAGTGATCTTTTTCTACAAGTTGCTTTTCTTGACTTATAACATTTTCAAAACGATATATCATATCAAGACTATGAGTCGCGATAACAACCATTACTCCACGTTTACTCAGCTCAACCAATACATCTAACATCACATGCTGCCATTCAGTGTGTAAATTGACTTCAGGTTCATCAATAAACAAGTAACTCCCTTTAGAAAGAATATTTTGTTTAATTAGCAAAGCAATCAAACCTAAGTTGGAAATACCTGAAGAAACCATGTTCAATGGGATTTCAATATCCATTTGATCGTGGTCGATAAAGGTAATATCTCCATTCGTGATGTTAATAGACCCATTTATTTTACTTTCAATCAGTTCTAAAATAGGAAAGAATTCATTGTTATTTCCTGATATCTTGGAATCAAGCAACTGTTCTAAATCATAAAAATATTTTGGTACTTGATTTAAAAATCCTTTTCGACGAAAAGAAACGTTAGATAGTCGAATGTTTCTTAGCGCTCTTTTTAATTTGAAATAAATTGGCGATTCTAAATACACGACATTATAAAGATGTTGTAATTCCGCAATGCCATTAGGATTCAATGAAAAACCAACGCTATCCCCCTCAAGACGAACGGTTCCTATTTTAGAAAAGTCAAAGGTGCTTTTTTGACTATTCAACGATAATAGGTGAGAAAGTGTGGAGACTTGAAAGTTTTCGAGAAACTCTTGTTTGAGATCAGATTGAAACTGTGAAACATAAACATGCTCTATATCTTGAGAAAAAATACGAATATGACGAATATCATATTCAAGCATAGATAATTCAGGTGCAACTGACCCTAATTTAGTACCTTTTCCAACTGAAAGTTGTTTTTTTAATTGCTCAAAAGAACTCTGAATACGTGGATAAAAGTCATTAATCTTTTTAGAAATAACTACATTATCTAAGATAGTGACATCTTCATACACATCACCAATCTCACCTTCTAATTCAGAGATCGCATCCAATAAATCATTGATAACCGAAATATCTCTTTGAGATGGACGAATAAGATGATTTAAAATATCTAAAACTTGTCCAGTTGCAGAAGATAACCGCTCCATCAAGAAATCTGTCGCTAAATCCTTATTCATTGAATGAAAGATACTGTACAACGCTTTCGTAATAAAACTTTTACCACTCGAGTTAGGCCCGACAATGACAGTAAAAGGGCGAAGGTGAATATTTGCGGATTTCACCTTGCCAAAGTTTTGAATGTGTAAATCAATGTTCATCTTTTCTCAACAATAAATATACAAATCTAGTCGACTTTATTCTATGCTTGTAAAGCCTTGAAGTAAAGTTAAGACATCTCTGATCACAAATATTTCTTGAAGCTTGAAGCAGTAAATGAAATGGTCAAACCAAAGAAAATCGCTGATGGAATAAGGATCCAGTTAGGATGAATAGAAAAAGGGATCGACAAATAAAGCCCCCAAGCCAAAAGCATGGCCGGAAAGACCACTCTTTTGGCATGATGGTATTTAAACGCAGATTCACGCCCCACACCGAAACGACGTAAATCGCGCTGAACCAGTCCATCGCCCCCCCTACAAGGGCAGAAAGTAAAAATAAGGGGCTAATGAGCACAATAATCATCAATCGAATAATAAAGGTGATGATGACATAAAGAGCCGATTCAATGTAATCACGCAAATAGTGATAAATCCAAGCACCCCATTCAGAATTATTCAGGTTATCAAGCCAACTTTGAATGCCGGTCTGCACAAAAAGCCAATGATGGGTTTGAATAATGACCCATTCAATAAATTGTACCGGCGCACTGTAAAGCAGTGTTTTTTTTGAAATTCAGAGGAGAACCAACCAAATTCATTTTGCATCACTAGTTTGCTATGTAAATAGCCCGGCGGATCCCAATATTGAAAGGCAATGCCCCCCATTCAATTACAATACTGAGTAGCAATGAAAAAATGAGCGTTCCTATAATCTTATAGGGAAAAAACTCTTTTTTCTTTAGCTGGCGTGTTTCATTTTCGACTTCTGCCATTAATTCATCTTTTGTTATGACTGACGAACACACTGGACAAGGGCTTCACCAGGATATTGCTGAGTAAAACGTAACTAGAAACTAAAATAGCCTTCCGGTAGGACGGCATCAGGGCGGATTTCCTCATCATGAGTCCAAACTTCAATGCCGTATTACGCTAAATACCGGTCAAGTTCATGCAATGACCAACGATATTTTTGCCATTCAGGAAAAAACATTTCGGTCAGGAATACAAGACACTCATTATCAAATTGCCCGGAAGAGGATATTCCAAACATCGCTCTAGCATTGCGATCAAAACTTACCTGGCAATCAGGTGTATCAGTAATTCGCATTTCAAGTTTTTTCTTTGTCATGATGGATCTCTGAACGTATTTTTAGATAATTCTTTAAATGCCTCTAGGGCTTCTTTATTCGGTTGATAATTATGTACACCTTCCCACCAAGAATCAGTTAAACAATAGTTACTTCGCATATTCATAGTTGTATGGCTCACTTTCATCGTCATCGTGTTACTGTTATTCTTTCCTACGTTTAAATTTTGGACTTTTCCTTTAACTAGGATTTCCAAACAGCTGGTATTACATTCAATAAATTCTCCATTGATGAATACCCCCGTTTTTTCTTCGCTCATTGTACTTCTCCTATATGCGTTAAAAACTTAATGGTTGAAAGCCTTTCGGAAAAACGGTATAAATTGGCTCCTCAAAAACCAAAGGTCGCCCAAGTATGAAACCCAAATTCGCTAAAATGCCTCCACCACCAAAAACAAAAGAAGAACGTTTAACGAAAGCCCGATAACTCGACATATTTCTTCAATGTCACGTAAGGCGCGTGAATCTGTACATTTATACAAATTGTATTTTGATTGCTCATTGTCTAAACTTCTTAATTGGTAAATATTGGCATATATCCATATTGTGTCATTTGACACAATTATTATCGATCTGTGTTCATTGAATTATAAGTGGATAGTCAAGACTTACGGATTTGTGAAGAGAAAACTTCTTGATGAACATCTAGGAACGCCTCACAGCACGTTTAGCACTTGGGTTTCTCGTAGTTTTTTCCCTGCGGAATTAGTCATTCGTAGCGTGAAAAAAACGTGGCAAGATTGGATTATGTGGCCTATGGAAATGAGTCGGTTTTCGATAATACAGAAAACTTGAAATATTTTCATACAATAAAGCTAGAAAGTGGAAAAATCTTTCATAATGGATTAAATAATAGATGATAAAGAAGTTTTTAAGTCAGGATTCTAAATATCCAGTAATAGATTTTTTATTGTGGTTAGTTGTTTATCCATTTGTGATTGTGTTTGCGGTTGCTTTTGTTGCATTTATTTTTTCGTTTAGTGAATTTAAAGGGGCGAAAATCACGGATTGGATTAGTTCAATATCTGCATTTATTGCCATGGGGTTTACTGGTGGGTTATTAATTGTTACGGCTAAAGCAGCAAAATCGTGGAGAGAACAACGATTGCCTGATGCTAGAAGTGCAATAATTGAAAATCTAATCACATATGATGGAATCATCAATAATTTAATGGTTGAATTTAATCATGCCGGCAATGCTATTAGATATGAAAAAATTTTAACAACTTACCTTTCCTTATTTAATCAACTCTCAATTATAGAAAGTTCAATAATGAAATATTATCTTTTTGATCTTACTCAAAAGAAAGAAGTTGATGAACTATATTTAAAACTAAGAGATAGGCTAAACGACTTTGCAAAAGAAGTAAGCAAATATCTAAATAGTAGTATAAAAGGGAAAGACATCACCTTAAACCCTGACATTATAGAAAAATCCGTATTAATGTTCACCATCATAGACAAATTAAAATTTGATAAAGTTTTAAATAAATCCTTAGATGCAAGTTTTACTCTTCTATCGAAAATTGCTGGTGATAATGTTGTTATAAAACCAAACGAAAAAAATAATGGCTGTTCGTAAAGATACAAAAAACGGGAAATGGCTTGCGGAAGTTTATGTAAACGGCAAGCAGTCGCGTAAGTGGTTTTTAACCAAGGGCGATGCGCTACGTTTTTACAATCAAGCCAAAGAGGGTGCGCAAAGTGCGGTTGATTCGGTAGCAGTTTTAGAATCAAACGACTTGCCTGCGCTAAGTTTCTATGTGCAAGAATAGTTTAACGTGCATGGTAAAACGCTGTAGGACGGTGAGGCATGTTTAACCAAACTGAAAAACTTATGCGCAAACTTGGACGACCCGCCCGCGAATGAATTTAATGCAGAAATTTTTGCCGACTCCCGCAAACGCCGCCTTGATGGTGAGTTTGCGGTAAACAAAAACAATCCCCCGAAAGAAGCTACGGTAAACCGTGAACATGCTTACTTGCGGGCAGTTTTTAATGAACTGAAATCATTGCGAAAGTGGACAGCTGAAAATCCCCTTGACGGCGTACGCTTATTTAAAGAACGAGAAACAGAATTAGCGTTTTTGTATGAGCGGGATATTTGCCGTTTATTAGTTGAGTGCGATAACTCTCGCAATGCTGATTTAGGCCTAATTGTCCGAATTTGTCTATCAACTGGTACTCATTAGAGTGAAGCTGAAACGCTCACCCAATCACAAGTTATGTCGTATAAAATCGCCTTCGTGAATACGAAATCAAAGAAAAATAGGACCGTGCCTATCAGCAAAGAATTATTTGATATGTTGCCTAAGAAACGTGGACGTTTATTTAATGATGCTTATGAATCCTTTGAAAATGCCGTTTTACGTGCCCAAATTGAATTACCGAAAGGACAACTTACCCACGTGTTACGCACTTTCTCCAGCCATTTTATGATGAACGGTGGGAATATTTTAGTATTGAAAGAAATTCTCGGTCATTCAACTATCGAAATTACAATGCGTTATGCGCACTTCGCCCCTTCGCACTTAGAAAGTGCGGTCAAATTCAATCCGCTTTCTAATCCTGCACAGTAAAAAGGGATTATTTTTCAAAAAATCCCTTGTACTTTTCCTTATTTTTAGTGGCGATTAAGTAGCGACGATGTTTTATATTTTCCTTTATATACTTTTATTTGCTATCTTAACACGTTGAAATTCAATTAAGTTATTGTTTTTTTTGAAAAACTTATTATAGGATTTAAAATCCCTCGCCTTTCGAGGCGTGCCAGTTCAAGTCTGGCTTCGGGCACCATCTAATTCCAAACCAATAATCAGTACCTAGTCCAATACTTAACTTTAATTTTTAATTATCGTTAGGTGAGGAATTATGGACTTCTCTTCTATTTCTAAAAAACCTTATATTATTACTGTCGCTTGTACTAAAGGCGGTTCTGCAAAAAGTACAAATGCTGCCAATATTGGGGCGTTCTGCGCTGACCACGGTTTAAGAACTCTTCTTATTGATACTGATACTCAACCAACCTTAAGCTCTTATTATGCTTTAACTGAAGAAGCTCCCGGTGGTATTTATGAGTTTTTAACCCGTCGTGATATTGAACCTTCCCATATCATTTCAAAAACATCCATTCCAAATTTGGATTTAATTCAATCAAATGACCCATCAAACAATGTAAGTCAAACTCTACGTAATGCCCCTGATGGTGCAATTCGATTTAGTCACTTAATTAAAAACATTGATAATTATGATGTTATTGTGGTTGATACTCGAGGTACTAGAGACATTACTGTCGATATGTCTGTCTTAGCAGCTGACATCCTATTCTGCCCTATTCTTCCACACATTCTTTCTGCGAAAGAATTTATCCGTGGAACTATCGGAATGTATCAAGATTTAGAAACCTTTGAATCATTTGGCTTCAAATTACCGCCTCTCAAAGCTATCGCAAATTGCGTTGATAATACTAATGACGTGAAATTTGTACTCAATCAATTACACGTACTCTTTGAAACCAATTTTGATGAAAGCAAAACCTTCCTTGATTTTTCAATCCCTGCGCATGTGGCATATAGAGAAGCTGCAACTTATTCATTGCCAGTTTATCGCCATAGCCAAGCTGAATATCCTGTTATCAAAGAACTGTGTTGCTTGTTACTCCCTCAATTTAAAACACTTTTTGATAAACCAATGAAAAAGGAAGGCTAATATGACTGATAAACTTATTGCTTCTATTGAAGCGGAAAGTGCGGTCATTGGTGCTCTCATTATTGATAATGACAAATTTGATGAGATCGCAACTTTACTGCGCTCTGATGATTTTTATGTCTCAGCTCATAAAGTATTGTTTGAAGGTGTTAGCCATCTATTAACACAAGGAAAACCCGCTGATATTTTAACTTTGGAGCAGTATTTCAAAGATAAAAAACTGATTGAGCAGATAGGGGGATTAGCATATCTAGCAGAAGTTATTCACAATACTCCTTCTGCATCAAATATCACTGCCTATGCTGAGATTATTTCTCGTTATAGCAAACAACGTCGTTTTTTGACCCTGGGCCAGTTTATTGTAACTGAAATGCAATCTTCAAAAGATGAAATTGAATTAACTTCTTTTGAGGAAAGTGTTGATAAGCAATATACCAATATTGTCATCGAACAAGAGACGGATGGTGTTGCTGATCTTAATGCAAGTTTCGAGCGAATCCTTTCTCGCATGGAAACGTCCTCTATTAATGCCGATCCAGTTAGTGGAACACCAACAGGCATTATTGAATTAGATAGAGCAACAACAGGCGGTCAACCAGGAGAACTTATCATTATTGCAGCTCGTCCAGCAATGGGTAAAACAACCTTTGCACAAACAATTGCCGCAAGTACGTTAGATAAATTTCCTGACAGCCCTATCCAATTTTACAGTCAAGAAATGCCAGCTGATCAACTATTAGAACGTTTTATGGCAATGCGCTCTCGCGTCAGCTTGCAATCTATTCGTCAAGCGACTGAGCTTGAAGAGGAAGAATGGACTCGCCTTGCTAATGCAATGGGAACAATTAAAAAAGACTGGAAAGGTCGTTTGTTAATTGATGATGAAGCTTCTTTAACACCTCATCGTTTACGCGCCAAAGTACGTAAAAACACTCGTCTATACGGCAAACCTAAAGCGATTTTCATTGATTATATCCAACTAATGAGAACCGGAAATAAAACTGAAAATCGCAATTTAGAACTTGCCGAAATATCCAATGATTTAAAGAAATTAGCCAAAGAAACTGGATGCCCAATTTATGCATTATCTCAACTAAACCGAGGTTTAGAAAATCGAGCTAATAAGCGTCCAATCAATGCCGACTTACGTGACTCCGGCTCTCTTGAACAAGATGCTGATGTCATCATTCATCTTTATAGAGATGAAATCTATAACCCTGACACAGAAGATAAAGGCATTGCGGAAATCATCATTGGTAAACAGCGTAATGGCCCGTTAGCCACAGTAAAAACACTGTTTCAAGGTCAATACAGCATTTTTGAGAATTTAACGACACAGGATAGATATTATGAATAATCCATTTATTGCTAAAAATAAAAAACAACAAAGTCAATTAGACGCGATTGCGAAAGGATTAAATGTTCAACCTATTAATAATCAGTCTGCTGCTTATCAAACAACAACAGCAACACATTATCCTGCGCAATCTAAATACATTACCGTTACGTTAGATAAATTACGCCCTTATGAACACAACCCTCGTAAGACACGTAATCCTAACTTTGAAATGATTAAAGAGTCAATTCGTCGTCGTGGTCTTGATCATAAACCAAATATCACTCAACGACCTGGCGAACCTTTTTATATCATCGCTGACGGTGGGAATACTCGTATTCAAGCATTAAAAGAACTGTTTACAGAGACTCAAGATCAACGTTTTTGGTCTATTGAATGCTTATATAAACCCTGGAAAGGTGAAAGTGCTGATAGTGTAGAAGCGGAATTAGATTTGCTTATTGGTCATTTAATTGAAAATGATACACGTGCAGATTTAACCTTTATTGAGAAAGCGTTGGGAATTCAGCAAGCGAAAGAATACTACGAGAAAAAGTTAGGAAAAGCACTTTCTTCTCGTGAACTATCTACTGAGTTAGAAAAAGACGGATATATCATATCTCATACTTTAATTGCCAAGATGGAAAAGTGCATAAACTTCCTATATCCATATATTCCTGATGTGTTATTTAATGGTCTAGGTCATGCGCCAATTGATAAATTGCTTGCGATTCGTAATAACGCCTTAGCCATTTGGCAAAATTATCAATTTGAATTAGATGTGACCTTTGATGAAATTTGGGGACACAGCCTAGCTCGTTGTAATGATGACCAACCGTTTCATATCAAAGTCTTCCAAGACCATCTCATTGATGAAATGTCATCTATGTTAGGTGATCGTGTAAGTTATGAAGTCCTTTACCTTGAAATTGATCTCGATGAGCAAAAATTCAAGAAAATGGCGCAAAAACAACACGAAATACAGCAAAGCGTACAAGAAAGTATCCAAGATGTTCAAGCGTTTAATACACCTCAGCCACAAGAAACCGTATTAGATACATTATCTCAACCTAGTGTAGTCACTACTCCAAAAATGACTACTACTGAAAAAAAATCAATACCTGCGCCAGTATTAAAGCAAGCAAGTGTTGAAATTTCTCCTTCATTTGAGAATGAAACAGAGGATGAAGAGTTTGATGAAACTAATGCTAATTCAGAAGGGCTTTCTTTTGATTTTGCTAAAAATTTAACTCAACAATTTGGCATTACTCCTGGCATGAGCATTCAGGAGCAACGCCAACAACGTGCAGAAGAAAATGGATTAGGCTTTGCTTGCGTAGGCCGTCAACCAGTTGATGATATTTGGAAAATTTATCCTGGTCGTCAGCATAAAGTAGAAGCTTATTCACTAGCACTCGACATTGCGGAAAGTGTTGGATTAACTGACTACATTGAACATGTAGTAAAAGAGCCTGTTGATTACACTTACCGCGTAAAACCATTAGATAAAGATGTGAGCGGTGTAGCACAGATGTGTTATGACTTCTTAAATTTATTACAAACAGATGTGCACCCACAGACATCTTTCACCTTATTACCGGAATATTTACTCAATACTCAAGAAATTGATGATACCACGCTAGTTAAATTATTCCGTTTAATTCGCCTCGTTCGCTATATTCGTTCAGAAGGAGATGCATAATGAGCATGTTCAGCAATTTAAACCAAGTGGTATTGAATGAGATTTTGGTTAATTTACAAGAAGGCAATATCAATGTTTGCCGGAACTATGGTTTCTCAAAACAAGAATTGCAAGAAATTGAAAAACTCAGCACAGAGGAAGTTTATGAACTGGCTAACACCAAAGCTCCCTTTGCCAAAGTTGAAATTAATCACGATGCATTTTGGCGATTAGTTGCTCGAGTACGCATGTCGTCACAAGAACGTCGCCTTATTGATCGCGCATTAATGTTAGGTGCATCCATCCAAATGCTCAATTCCTACTTCGGCTTAACCACTTCAAAAGTATCTGCTCGTCGTAGCCTACTTGGAAAACAAGAACCAATGGGACGTAAGCCAGCTGCAACCGAAGAGGAAGAAAAATTAATTTGGGACTTATGGCAAGAGCATAAAGGTGATGTTCAAACAATTGAATCAACAGAAGGACTAGAGCTGTTAATTTTAATTGCGGAAGAAACCGGTATTAATTTAACTGAAATTTGGAAACTTGTTAGCCGCTGGAATGCAGCTTAAAAAACATAACGCCCAACCTAGTGCGTTACGTTAAGTTGGGCGTTATTCATATCGTTAGTAAGGAACTTGGGAAAGTTCATTGGCTATTGTAAAGATGTTTAAGCACATTGCAACAATAAAAATGAAATATTCTCAGAGAGAATTAAATTATGGAAACAAAATTACAAGAGCATGGGTTGCTCTTTTTTGGCAACCAGCATGAAACAGTTCCAACCCGTTTGCTATTTGATCCTTATTTAACATCAAGAGCAAAATTGGCATGGCAACTTATAAAATACAAAGCAAGAGAATTTCAATCAGGCATGTTCCCATCATACGAAGTGCTTGCAAAATTACTTTCAGATAAACCTTATGATGAAGCAGAACTCTCGCGTAAGCTAGTTAGCCAAACGTTGTTATTACTTAGATTAACTCGTTGGCTAACACTTTGTGAAACTGTACGTAATGAGCAAGGTCAAGTATTGGGTAATTTTTACATCCTTCATGATGAACCTATGCCAATCATTGATACGATTCAATTAAACCATGATTACATCGCACTCCTTGAAAAATCCATTCAGCATCGAGATAACTTTGTGCGAGGTGTAGCAAACCATATTGTAGAAAACCTGCTCTCGGATAATACTCAGTGGCATTATATTTCTCACATTGATTGGATGCGAGCTCGCCTTCAAGACTATCAAAAACGTCCAAAAATGGATATTTCAGAGCAAGAAGAATCAACATTTATTCAAGAAAACTTACTAAGTTCCAATAAGGAACTCAATGAAAAAACAGGGGAACTCAGTAAAAATAACCTTAGTTCCAAAATGGAACTCAGTAAAATCAAGCAGAGTTCCAAAAGGGAACTCAGTGCCCAAAATGATGATAAGTCATTGATTTCAGGCTTAGTTCCAAAAGGGAACTCAGGTTTTTCACAGTACAGTACAAGTACTAGTATTTATATAAATACGTACTGTACTGGTAATGTGGATGAAATTGACTGGCCGACTAATATTCAGTTTTCATCATTGGAAAAAACAGCAATTATGCAAGCAATGCGTGGACTTGATTTAGGAATCTGTAAAGCGATTTTATTTGAGCTTGAACAGCGTGTGATAAAAGGTGAAGTGAAAAAACCACAAGGCTATGTAGTGACATTAATCCAACGTGCACATCGTGGTGAATTTAAACCGTATTTGTATGAACAATTTTTAGCTACACAAGCGCAATCATTATCATCAAAAAATCGGTTATCACAACATGATGAAACTAGCTTAGTTAATAATGTGAAAGCCGATAGCGCAATAAAACCAATGCGAGTGCAATCTGAAGAAGAGCGAAAAGCGAGAGCTGATCGCATTCGACAATTTAAGGCTTCAATTTGCAATTGAATAAGCTGTATAAAAAGTGAATAGTATAGAAGGATTCTACAAAGTACAAAAATTAACCACTGTAAAGGGGCTTTACAAAGTACAAAAATTAACCACTGTAAAGGGGCTTTACAAAGTACAAATTTTAACCAGTGTGCTAGGGTTGCACGGTGAACAAAAATTAACCACTGTAAAGGGGCTTTACAAAGTACAAATTTTAACCAAATGATAAAAGGTGACATAACATGACAACAACATACAACCAACAACTTGGGCCGTTACGCAGTGAGATTACATTTACGCTTCATACCCAGTATGCAACTCGTCTTTGGAATGGTCGTGACTTAGTTAAAAATGAAGCAGGTGAAGTCGTTACATCATCAATTCTCAGTATTCCTAATGCTCTATCTCTATTGAGCCAAATTCAGCAAGCTGCTGAACAAGATGATCCTTATGCTGATGATTATCTACTTCGTTTTGAACAAAAAGTCTTAGGATTTCGTAAAGAAATGCAAGATATGACCTGGAGAATGGTTAATCTCTACAGTGAGAAAATCCCTGAAAACTTTCAAATTGAGCGTTGCGCCAATATTGCTCCGATTCAATACCCTATTTTTGTGAATACTCAGCTGGGTTATCAATTATTGTATCTTTTGGCTGACTTTGATTCGTTAGCTCGTACAGTGATGACCGCTTCACATATTGCATTACTTACAAAAGATGATGCGTATGATTGGTTAGAATCCGGTGCTAAATTAATTCGTCGTGCATTTGGTGTGCTTGAGAATTACCGAAATTCCGGTATTACACGCCAAGATGCGCTTGAAAATAACGCTCGCTATCAAGCTGCTGTAAAACGTATGAAATATACCTTAACGCCTGACGTGCTTTCCGGTACAACACGTGCAACATTTGCTCCAACAATTAAAAAATCATCACTTGCTGAATCAGATGATAATGGCTCTGTTGAAGTCCAAATTACAGCAAATAAAACTGAATAATGGAGATTGGGATTATGGATAACGTGCTCATTCCTTCTGATATGTATAAACAATTAGGACGCACAACCCCACTTAATGACTCGCTGAAACAGTTATTCAGTGAGTTAGACTCAGTGCAACAGTATGAATTACTAGCTGAATCCCTTGCTACAGTCCGTGAAGCTTTAATGTTGCAGCAGAATGAAATGTTGCAGAACGTTCGTAAAAGTGAACTTAGTGTATTACCTATTCACATGATCCGAGATAAAGCATCATCATCCGGTGGGACGTTTTTACGCTGGCGCAGTTTTCAAGCCTCTAAGACTGGTGATGCTGTGTTAAATCCGGTATTTAATAATCCTCAGTTATCTTCAGACTTACGACAAAAACTTGTCTCAGCTGAGAAAGAACGCATTTTGATTAATCTGCAGGTCTCCGTACTAAATTTTATGATGAGACAGGTATCAAGTGCGGTAGATAAAATTAAAGAGATAGAAGATCATTTATAACATTCACATTTGTGAACGTTGGATCTTCTAGTTTGTAATCGGCTAATTTATATAGTTTGTGATCGGCTCACTAAAAGGCCTTTTAAAGGTAAGGGGACAAGCCCCTTACCTTAACGAAAAAAAAGCCTTTGCCTTTCGTGGTTGTGTTAAAAAATCTCTGTGTTTTTTACTGAATTTACCCTTAAGGATTAGATGTAAAAAATGCACAATCTTGACAGTTAATTTTGTGATTTAGGAGAAATCAATATGGCTGGAATTAATAAAGTAATTATCGTGGGACATTTAGGTAATGATCCTGAAATGCGAAGCATGCCGAATGGTGAGGCAGTTGCAAATATCAGTGTAGCAACTAGCGAAGCTTGGACGGATAAAAACACCGGTGAACGTCGTGAAGTGACTGAATGGCATCGAATCGTTTTTTATCGCAAATTAGCTGAAATTTGCGGTCAATACCTCAAGAAGGGAGCTCAAGTCTATATTGAAGGTCGCTTACGTACTCGTAAATGGCAAGATCAAAACGGGCAAGATCGTTATACCACGGAAATCCAAGGTGATGTAATGCAAATGTTAGGTACTCGCCCTCAAAGTGCAGATGGTGCAAATAATTCTCAGCCAATGCCACAACAAGATGCATCGGCAAATACTTTTGATGATTCAATACCATTCTGAACTCAATCTAATTAAGGTTAATTGTGATGAAAAAAATAATTTTTGTTTTATCTGCCGTCGCTGCTTTAAGTGGTTGTGCTGAATTAAACTCATTGAATGATGCGGTTGGTAATGTTGCAGGTCAGCTCAGCAGTGTTCTTGGTGGGGGGAATAGTTCCTCTAGTTCTTCTGGTGTGGCTTACACTCAAAGTTCTCGTTCTCATCGCTATAACGTAGAGGATTCAATTACATCATCTAAAAATATTGATTCTCTTTACGTAAAAATTAAGCGTAATTTAAAATTCAAAACTAGGGATGAAGCATTAAGTGGATTATCCGGGTATGAGCGTCAACGTTACGAATCGCTTTTAGATGAAGAAGGACATGCTCATGAAGCGACTCCTGGGGTCTATTATCACATGGCAAATAGCTATGTTGGCGGTCGAAAAATTGACATAACGCTTGCAAAAGAGGATGGCAAGGTTAGAATTTCCTGGATTGCATCCTCAAATGAATCTGATTTTGCTCAATTTGTTAAATCAGAAGTGATAAAAGCAATAAAATAATACGACAACATAAACATAGTGTAGGTAATCAATACCTCATTCTCCTTTGCCCCAACCTTAGTGGGGCTTTTTTTATTTAAGTTATTTTTAAATTTCAATACCGATAATAACGATTATTTTGTATGATAGATAACGAAACAAATTTGTTTTTTGAGATCCATCCAAACTTTTCCTTTTCCTCATATTGTTTAATATCTCAAGCGTTTACCCCTTGGTTACAAGGGGTATTTTTCTCCTGTAATAGCAAAATATAAATTAAGTGGCTCAAAATGAAGTGAAGATAATGGGCTTGCATACTTTGACAGAATTTTAGCTTTCTCTTTATGGTTTCTAATCAAAATAGGAAACTCCTTTACACCATTTGCAAGCAACCAAAGCGTTCTTGTCATACCATCATTAAGACTACAGCTTATTTCTCCATCTTTAATATGAACATTCACATCTGCAAGTGGAACCGGAGAATCTATACTGTTAGCAAATCCGTTTTCAGCATGATGAAACTTATAATCTTTTCTCCATGTTGACTCATCGCCCGCACATGTATTTTTATCTACCTCATACGGTGATCGCTGCCATAAAGGAAGAAACTTTTGAGCATCTACGATGACAATCATGTTCTCTTGATTAGCCATATTTTCAATATGCTGTGGATAACGCATATACACGACTTTTTGCTCTCTCGTTTTCATTCTAAAAATAATATATTTATCTCGACCTGAATATCTAAGCGTATCAACCATCACACCAATTGATGAAGGGGTCAGTTTTATCATGATTTACTCCTCAATTTAAAAAGAATTCCTAATTGTGGTTTATCTTATTACATCGAAAATATCTCTCAAATATCAATGAGAGAAAACATCATGAAATTATTTTTATGCGAAAAACCATCACAAGGTAATGATATTGCAAAAGTATTAGGCGCGACAAAGCGTGGTGAGGGTTGTTTATCAACACCTGACGGTCAGCTTACAGTTACCTGGGGAATTGGTCATCTAGTAGAGCAATTTAATCCTGAAGAATATGATCCTGCCTTTAAAAAGTGGGCATTTGAGACCTTGCCAATTATCCCGGGTAAATGGGGGCTTTCACCTAAAAAAGAAACAAAAAAACAGTTCAATGTCGTCATGAAACTTATCAAACAAGCTAAACTTGTTGTCATTGCAACCGATATTGATAGAGAGGGCGAAACTATAGCAAGAGAATTGCTGGATTTGGCAGGATTTCGAGGGCAAATAAAACGCCTTTGGTTGTCCGCACTAGATGATGCCAGTATTCGTAAAGCCTTGGGTGCGCTTAAAGATAATGAGGAAACACTACCTCTTTACTATGCGGGGCTTGCACGTAGTCGAGCTGATTGGCTTATTGGTATGAATTTCTCTCGTCTCTATACCTTATTAGCGCAACAACAAGGGTATCAAGGGAAACCTTTAAGTGTTGGTCGGGTACAAACTCCAACATTAAGCCTGGTTGTTAATCGTGACCGTGAGATAAAAAACTTCATTCCTAAGCAACATTTTGCTTTGCAAGTAATGCTTTCTGATGGAAATCAGCATTTTGCTACGCAATACGTTATTCCGGAGCAATATTGTGATCCTGATGGACTTTGTTTATCTGCCCAAGTTATACAAGCAGCAAATCAGCAAATTCGCCAATTGGGCCAAGCGAAAGTGGAATCAGTTGAAACTAAACGTGAAAGACAAAATGCCCCACTTTGCTTTGCATTAAGTGACTTACAATCAGAAGCCAACCGCCTTTATGGGCTGGGTGCGCAAAGAGTATTGGATATAGCTCAATCACTTTATGAGACTCACAAAGCGACAACCTATCCTAGAACAGATTGTGGTTATTTACCGGAGTCTCAGTTTGCAGAAGCTCCTCAAATTATCCAATGTTTGTTGCAATCCGATAATCGATTACAACCCCTTGCAGGTATGTTAAACCTTAATCAAAAATCACGAGTTTGGAATGATAAAAAAATTACTGCTCACCATGGCATTATTCCGACTATGATTAAAGCTGATATTAGCAAAATGTCTGATGAAGAATTAAAGCTCTATGATCTCATACGTCGTCGTTATTTAGCTCAATTCTTACCTGTTTCTGAAACAGATAAGACACAAATTATTTTGAAGTGCGGTCAACATATATTAAGTGCACGTGGGAATGTGCTTATTGCTCCAGGTTGGAAAATTCTATTTGGCAAATCACTTGATGAAGATGATGACGCACCTCAAGCCTTGCCGACGTTAAAGCAAGGACAAATCTGTCAGATTTCTGATTCAGAAATAAAAACCTTACAAACATCACCACCTAATCACTTCACGGAAGGTACATTGCTCACCGCAATGAAAAATGCAGCTCGCTTTGTAACTGATGAGCGTTTAAAACAACGCTTACGAGAAACTGAAGGGCTTGGTACAGAAGCCACCCGGGCGGGAACGATTCAAGGTTTGATTGATAAAGGTTTCTTGAAAAAGAAAGGTAAATCACTATTAGCGACAGATGAAGCAATGACGCTAATTGATAATTTACCTCAGATGTTAAAAGATCCTGGTTTAACCGCACTTTGGGAGCAAGCGCTCAATCAAATTGCTGAAAGAACGCTTTCGCTAGAAGTGTTTATGCAAAAACAAGAAGTCTTTGTGCGGCATTTGATGGCTGATTGCCTTAAAAAGGGAATGAGTTTGGGGAATATTGAAATTCGTAAATGTCCTAAGTGCGGTGCACCAATGATTAAAAGAAATGGTAAAAATGGGGCTTTTTTTGGGTGTTCTGCTTATCCCAATTGCCAACATATTGAAAATTTTGATAGCAAAAAGAATACTAAGGGCGCGAAAAGTTCTAAGAAAACATCGAGTAAAAGTGTTAGTGAGCAAATTTCATCTTTACGAAGCTTATTGAACTAGGATTTAAGCGCCTGTGAATGGCGAGTCCTCAAAAATAGTGCTATACTAAAGCCTTCGTAAGACCGTTCGTGAATTGTCGGTTATCAATTCACACTAGCCAAAAATGATTCCAGCACGCTGAAAGGAATTTCTCACATTGATTAACGCTCCTTGTGAGGTGTGCCACCTAGTTAATCAGAGTAATGATGGAGTAACGCCCCAATTTACTCTCGACTTTTCAAATCGCTGGCCATTGCGGATTTTTAAAGTGTATTGCAAAGTGCATTTTGAAAATTCGCAATGGCTTGCTACTTTCTCCTTACTGGAGCCCACCGGTGAAACAATGGGTGCCCTTTGTGTCAATTTGATGCCACAGATATAACCGATTAATGGCCACAAGGTAATCGGATAAGGCGAGTCGTAAAAATCCGTATATGGTAACGAACGTATCAGTATTTTTATGAATCAAATTAGTTTGGCCTACTTAATTTTTATTTAATCAATCTATAGTCAAAACTATAAGGTCATTCAGGAAACTGGGTGACCTTTTCTTTTGGCTAAAATATCTCCAAATAGAATTTTTAATTTTTTATACATTTAACGTTTGCTTTAGATTTTAATAACAACAGTTTTTAAGGTGCTGTGAAAACAGCCTTTAAGAAGTTGCACGATTCTTGAGAAGCAACGCCTTGCCTTAGCGCAAGTAGAATCATAGCCAAAATTTTTTCCAGCACACTGAAAGGAGAATCTACGAATAATTCGTAGGTGTGCCACCTTAAACTACCCTTAACCTAAAATAAGATTACTTATTCTAGTTTAATCACAATTTAACCCTTGGCGGGAAACATTTTTCCCGTGTTGGGTAAGGATGTTTCTCCGCTTTTTTACTACT
>ENA-OWMY01000177-OWMY01000177.1-metagenome-genome-assembly--contig:-NODE-177-length-20105-cov-5.497556_pt1 | contig 20105 bp, 10 predicted proteins | sample MGYA00245358_ERZ651122 | MGnify/ENA primary metagenome ERZ651122 (study PRJEB26857, sample SAMEA4031752) | metagenome | biome: human; feature: oral; material: saliva | place: Philippines | collected 2014...
TGAAACTTGCTCGTCAGCAAAAAGCGAAACTTGAAAATATGTTTAGCAATATGACGGAAGGTGATGTTTCAGAATTGAACGTCATCGTGAAAGCAGACGTACAAGGCTCGGTAGAAGCGATTGTTCAAGCATTAAATGAGCTTTCAACCGAAGAGGTTCGCGTGAAAGTAGTGGGGTCAGGTGTAGGTGGTATTACCGAAACAGACGCAACCTTAGCGGCAGCATCAAATGCAATTATCGTTGGCTTTAACGTGCGTGCCGATGCAACAGCACGTCGTGTGATTGAAAACGAAAATATCGATTTACGTTACTACTCAATCATTTACGAATTGTTAAACGAAATCAAAGCAGCAATGAGCGGTATGCTCCAGCCTGAATTCAAACAAGAAATTATTGGCTTGGCTGAAGTGCGTGATGTCTTCCGTCATCCGAAATTTGGTGCAATCGCTGGTTGTATGGTAACCGAAGGTGTGGTGAAACGTAACAACCCAATTCGTGTATTACGTGACAACGTGGTTATTTTTGAAGGTGAGTTAGAATCGCTCCGCCGTTTCAAAGATGACGTATCTGAAGTTCGTAACGGTATGGAATGTGGTATCGGTGTGAAAAACTACAATGACGTTAAAGTTGGTGACCAAATCGAGGTATTCGAAGTGGTTGAGGTTAAACGTTCGATTTAATCGGTAGGGTGTGTGGAATAACATTCCACGCACGCAAGTTAAATAATTTCCGTGCGTGAATTCTTGGCTCACATACCCTACAAGCGGTTTAATTTTGCAAATTTTTTGCGAAATGAGACCGCTTTTTTATCGATACATAACCTATTGATTTCACAAGAAAAAAACACCTAATTTCATCAGAAATAACTTGACAGATAGATTTTAAAAGGACGAAAATATGCCTCACCTCACCTCACCTTGCACAACTTATATCTAAACTCAAGGAAATTTTTCAAATTAATCAACCAGAGTTAGATTTCGGGATCTATCGCATCCTCAATTCTCGTGCAACGGAGATTACCTCTTTTCTAGAAACCACGCTTCCGCAAAAAATTCAAACCGCACTGGCGGGCAATACCGAGCAAGAAACTGCCGTTTATAACCATCTTTTCACCTTCTTTTCCCGCTATTACGACAACGGCGATTTTATTAGCCAACGTCGCTATAAAGGCGATACTTACGCCATTCCCTATGCCGGCGAAGAAGTGATGTTGCACTGGGCAAATAAAGACCAGTATTACACCAAATCAGGCGAAAGTTTCAGTAATTATGCGTTTACATTAGAAAACGGCAAAAAAGTACAGTTCCGTTTAGTGGAAGCGGACACGGCAAAAGATAACCGCAAAGACAATGAGCAAGCTCGAGTGTTTGCCTTAATTGAACCTCAGATTAAAACCGAAACGGACGAAAATGGCGATGAAATTCAAACCGATATTCACCCAATCGAAGAAAATGGCGACTTACTTATGATTCGTTTTGAATACAAAGCGGTAAATAAAAAAGAAAAACAATCAGATTACATCACGCAAGCGGTGGAAAAAATCCAAAACTTTGCAATTCCCGATGAATTTCAAGGTATTTTCAAAGCAATGCCAATGGAGAAAAATAAAAATCGTACGCTGCTTGAAAAATATCTTACTGACTACACCGCGAAAAACACCGCTGATTATTTTATTCACAAAAATCTCGGCAAATTTTTAAATCAAGAGTTGGATTTTTATATCAAAAACGAAGTGATGAACTTGGATAACATCCAAGATAGCACCGATTTTTCACATATTGAGCAAAATCTCCAGACGATTAAAACGATAAAAACGGTAGCAAAAGAAATTATTGCCTTTCTTGCTCAATTAGAAGATTTCCAAAAGAAATTGTGGCTGAAAAAGAAATTTGTGGCAGGTTGTCATTATCTGATTACGCTTGATCATTTAAACGAAGCTCAAGTGCAAGCTGCATTAGAGAATCCAAAACAAACTGCTCAATGGCAATCATTGTTTAACGTGGATACAAGCGGTCTAAATGTGGTAGAACTTTGCAAAAACTATCCGCACTTGGTGGTGGATACGTCCTTGTTTGAACCGACATTCCAAGCTGATGTATTGAGAGAAATAGAACATTTAGATGATAAAACTAACGGATTGCTCATCCATTCTGATAATTTCCAAGCACTCAATTTATTGCAGGAGAGATATAAAGAACAAGTGAAATGTATTTATATCGATCCGCCGTATAACACAGGAGAAGATGGTTTTCCATATAAAGATAATTATAAAAGTTCAAGCTGGCTTTCAATGTTTGAAGACCGTTTAAATTTAGCCTCAAGATTATTAAATTCACAAGGTTTATTAGCTTGCCATATGGACGAACACGAACATTTAGGTTTAGAAATGCTAATTAAAAACTGCTTTGGTAATGGCGATTTAGGAAAATTGATTTGGGATAAACGAAATCCGAAAGGAATGGTAAAAGGCATTGCGGCACAACATGAATATGTTCATTTTGCAACGAATAATTTAAAGCATTTAGATGAAGAAAATTCTTTATCAAGAAATAAAGAAAATGCAGAAATGATGATTAAAAAAGCGGAGCAATTATTCAAACGTGAAACTTCATTAGCTGATGCTCAAAGAAAATATCGAGAATGGCTTTCTCAACAAGATAATTTAACGGGTGGCGAACAAGCATATAACAAATTAGATGAAAGAGGCGAAGTTTATCGCTTGGTGTCAATGGCTGCACCTGATAAGCCTGAAACTCGTTCGCATCGCCCATTAATTCATCCAGTTACAAATAAGCCTTGTCCAGTTCCAGCCAAAGGTTGGCGCTTTAAAGATGAAGCAATGGATTATTTGCTTGAAAATGGAGAGATTATTTTTGGTGGCGATGAATCAACCCAGCCACAACGAAAATACTTATTAAAAGAAAATTTAACTGAAATGTTGCCTTCTCTTTACTATATGGGAGGAAGTGATGAGGAATTTTTCAAAAATATCGAAATATATTTTCCAAATCCAAAACCGTTAAAAACGGCAAAATACTTTATATCTGCAATTGGACGAAATAAAAATTCTGTTGTATTGGATTATTTTGGTGGAAGTGGCACAACCGCCCACGCTGTTATCAATCTTAACCGAGAAGACAACGGAAATCGCAAATATATCTTGGTAGAACAAGGCGAGTATTTTGATAGCGTACTAAAACCACGCGTGCAAAAAGTGATTTTCGCTAAAGAATGGAAAGACGGCAAACCGCAAGCAGATAACGGGGTGTTTGGTGGCGTTTCGCAAATCGTCAAAGTGCTAAAACTGGAAAGCTATGAAGATACGCTCAACAATTTGGAATTGCGTAAACCAATACAAGATTTGGCGGATATGGGGTTATCGGAGACGGTACAAAACGACTATTTATTGCATTATATGCTAGACGTAGAAAGTCGTGATTCACTACTTAACACGCAACATTTTACTAAACCGTTTGACTATCAACTCAACATCGCCACCACTTCTGCGGGAGCGTATGAAGCGAAAACCATTGATTTGGTGGAAACCTTTAACTATTTGATTGGTTTGCGAGTAAGCGAAATCAACGATAAACGTGAAAATGGCTTAGTCACGGTGCAAGGCACAAATACGAGCGGTGAAAAAACGTTAGTGATTTGGCGTGATTGTGAAAAATACGACTACGACAGACTTAATGATTATTTAAACCGCCACAAAATCAATCCGCAAGAAAGCGAATTTGACGTAGTTTACATCAATGGTGATCACAATGTTCCAACCGTTTTTGCAGGCAGTGATGAAAGCATAAAAACGCTTAAAGTGCGGTCGATTGAAGCAGAGTTTTTGAGCAGAATGTTTGGGTGACAAATCTCCCCTAACCCCTCTTTACTAAAGAGGAGAATAAGCTGGTAGAAAATAGGCGATCGTTATTCTTCATCAAGATCGCCCCCCTCTTTTGTAAAGAGGGGCTGGGGGAGATTTAAAACAATGTCAAAAGGACAAAAAATGAAACGCACTTTCCACGATAACTTAATTCTAAACCGCTATTTGCTGTCGCTGTTTAATCAAGACAATTTAGAAAAATTTAAACAACGCTTGGGAGATGATCGCTTTGAAGGCATTGATAACGATGGGCAAACAAAATTTTTTCATGAACTCACTGGCGGGCAGTTATTTCAAACCGATTTGATTTCGGAAAACGATTTACGCCGTTATGATTTGAATATCGTCAAACATTGGCAGCAAATTACCGAGCATCGTAATAACGCTGAAGGATATATTTTAAAACTAAAATACTTCCAATATCTTTCTTTGTTATTTACTGAAATTTATTTGGATTTTTATTTTAACCGTCCAAATGAACTGTTAAATCAATTAAATGAACAGCTGGTTTTGCTCAAAGAAAACGATAACGCTTTTCCTGATTTTGATTTATATGAATTAAGCGATTTAAACAAATTGGCGTTTTGGAATGCCACTGGTAGCGGTAAAACGTTGTTGATGCACGTCAATATTTTGCAATATCAGTATTATCAAAAAAACAAAGATTTAACGGTATTTATGATTACGCCTAATGAAGGACTTTCAGAGCAACATTTAGCGGAATTTACCGCTTCAAGCTTGCCAGCAAGTCTTTTTGATAAAAATAAACCCTTTCAAGAAACAGGCTTGTTTAATGATATTCAGATTATGGATATTAACAAACTGGCAGATAAAGATGGTGAGTTAACAGTGGCGGTCGATCGCTTTTTGGATTTAAACAAATTAGTGCTGGTGGATGAAGGACATCGTGGTTCTTCGGGCGACCAATGGTTTGCTCGCCGTCAAAAATTGATTGGTGATGGTTTTGCGTTTGAATATTCGGCAACGTTTGGGCAAGCAGTGAAAGATGGCAAAACGGTAAAAGACTGTTTGTTTGATGTTCAGAAAAAGATCGGTAAAGCAAATGGTATAAGCAAGAAAACAGACGTACAAAAAATTCCGACTAGCTTTGTGGATAAACAAGAAGCCAAACAAAAAGCGGTATTTGAAACTTATGCTAAATGCGTGCTGTTTGACTATTCTTACAAATTTTTCTATGCCGATGGCTATGGCAAAGAGTTTTCCATTTTAAATATGAAAGCGGAAGATTACGGTGTTGCCGATAATGATCGTAAGTATTTTGTCGCAAGTTTGCTTTCGTTTTATCAGCAACTTTATTTATTTGCAAAAAATCAGGAAAAACTGACCGCTTACAATTTGCATAAACCGCTGTGGGTATTTGTGGGTAATACGGTGAATGCTGAAAATAGTGATATTTGGGCTGTCGTAGAACAGTTAGCCTATTTTTTAAATGTCAAAAATCGTTCGCAAATTTTAGCATGGTTAAATGATTTACTGTGTGATGAACCACTACTACTAGACAGCAAAGGCAATGCGATATTCCGTCATCGCTTTTTGCCGTTAGTAAATTTTAAAGGCGATTTAAATGCCCTTTATAGCGATATTCTAAAAAAACTATTTAACACGGAAAGTGCCTCGCATCTCTATTTGCATAATATTAAAAAAGCCTCGGGTGAAGTGGCACTAAAAGTAGGCAATAACGATTATTTTGCGTTGATTAACGTAGGCGATAGCAGTGAATTGCTTAAAAGTGCGGTGGAATTAGAGAATGTATCGGTTGAACAAGACGAATTTTCAGACGGCTTGTTTGGCACGATCAATCAAGACAGTTCAACGCTCAATTTACTGATTGGTTCTCGAAAATTTACCGAAGGTTGGTCTAGCTGGCGAGTTTCAACGATGGGCTTGTTGAATATGGGCAGAGGGGAAGGCTCGCAAATTATTCAACTTTTTGGACGTGGTGTACGTTTGAAAGGACGTAATTTTTCGCTACGAAGAACGCCTATAAACGAAATGCCAAAAGGTTTGGGGTTAGATAAATTAGAAACACTCAATATTTTCGGTATTAAAGCCGATTATATGGCGAAATTCCGTGAATACTTGCAAGATGAGGGAATTCAATCGCCTGATGAAATATTGCAGTTAGATTTTCCTGTGCAGAAAAAGCTGCCTGCTAATGTCGCATTGAAAACCTTACGATTAAAAGATGGCTATAAAGACAACCAAAAAATGGGCTTTAAACGCCAAGAAATGGTGCAGCTTTATGAGCTGCCTAAATTCGCCCAAGGTAAAATCAAGCCGATTTTAGCCGTGTTGGATCTGTATCCAAGATTGGAAGCATTAAGTTCTAAAGCGATTCGTCAAAGCGATAATGATGCACGCCAAAGCAATAAATTCAAGCGAGAAATTTTTGCCTTATTCGATTGGGACAAACTTTATTTAGAATTACAGCAATACAAGATGGAACGCACTTGGTCAAATTTGCGTGTTAGCCGTGATGGATTGCGTAAATTTGTCGAAAGTCGAGATGATTGGTATTTGCTTTATGTGCCAAATTCAGCAATGGAAATTCGTTGTTTTGCCGATGTTCAAACGCAACAGGATATTTTGCTCCAGCTTTTGAAGGAATATACCGACCAATTTTACCGTCGTTTGAAAGTCGCTTATGAACATCAATTTATGGAAACAACGATTGTTACTGAAGAAAATGGTTCGTTCTTTGATGAATACAAAATGTTGTTTGGTGAGGAAGAAAATGTTCCTTATGAGCGTGAACAAGCGGTTAAAAAAATCGAAGAATTGGCTGATTTAATTCGAGATAAGAAAATTGAGCAGGCGATGAATTGGCGATCCCCACTGGCTGAATTTAAGGCGATTTGTTTTAATAGCCATTTGTTTTATCCTCTTATTTCCTTTGATAAATCAACAGGTTTGCCGATAAAGATTTCCCCGTTACCATTTGACGCAGAAAGTGAAGTGAAATTTATCCATGATTTAATGATTGCCGAAAAATCAGGTGAATTGGCGACATGGCTTGGCGGTAAATCGCTTTATTTAATGCGCAATGCCGCTCGTAAAGACAAGGGCTTAGGTTTTGCCTTAGCAGGTAATTTCTATCCTGACTTTTTACTGTGGGTGGTGGATCACGCAAACGGTAAGCAATGGCTGAACTTTGTTGATCCGAAAAGCATTATCAGGATGGACTTACACGATCCAAAATTAGGTCTCTATAAAGAAGTGAAAGAATTAGAAACCAAAATAGCGGATCCGAATTTGGTGCTAAATAGTTTTATTTTGTCGATTACCAAATTGAAAGATTGGGTCAATATGGAATTAACCGCAGAAGAGCTTGCCGAACGACACGTTTTGTTTATGAAAAACAACTATTTACAGCAAATGTTTGAGAAAATGCAATGATGAATATCACACCTTATCACGCCCGCTATTTCGCCAATGAAATTAGTTGCCGCCGCACCGATGAGAACCGTTTGTCGCAATCGTTATTTGATGCGAAAGTCGATCTGAATCCGCATCAAATTGATGCGGCATTGTTTGCACTTAAAAATCCGCTACAAGAAGGTGTTTTACTTGCTGATGAAGTTGGCTTAGGAAAAACCATTGAAGCGGGCTTAGTAATTTGCCAAATGTGGGCGGAGCGGAAACGCAAACTGCTGATTGTTTGCCCTGCGATTTTACGGAAACAGTGGGCAAATGAACTTGCCGAGAAATTTAATTTGCCGACATTGGTCGTTGATAAAGCGGTGGTAATGGCAGAAATGCGGCAAAAGAGCGGTTCAAAATTGCTTCATTTTTGCAAAAACCATCTAGAACAACAAGTGATGATCGTTTCGCACCAATATGCTACCAAAGAGATGGCGACCTTTAAGCAATTTGATTGGGATTTGGTGGTGATTGATGAAGCACACAAAATGCGTAACGCCTACAAAATCGATAACAAAATGGGTAAGGCAATGCGTCAAGCCTTTGGCGGCAAGCGGAAATTGTTGCTGACGGCAACACCATTGCAAAATTCATTGATGGAGCTTTATGGCTTATCAACATTATTAGATGAGCATTTATTCGGCGATAAAAAATTCTTTCAAAAAGAGTTTGTGCGAAAAGGGAACTTAAGCGAGCTGAAAAGCCGAATGGCGAAGTTTATTAAGCGGACGTTGCGGAAAAATGTGTTGGAATATGTGCGTTATACGGAGCGGAAAACCATCACTCAGGAATTTATGCCGAGTGATGCGGAACAACAACTTTATGAGGCGATTTCCGATTTTCTACATAAAGAGACGATTTACGCTTTGCCGAAACAGCACAAACATTTGACAGCATTGATTTTGCGTAAATTGTTGGCTTCCAGCCCACAGGCGGTGCTCGGCACTTTGCGTGCGATTTTAGACCGCTTGTTATCGTTGAAAAATACAGGCGAGCTTTCTTCTGAACTTGCTGTCGTTGATGAATTATTAGCGGATGAAAGCGTAAACGATGAGGATTTAGATGCTGACGAAGAAACGCCAGAAACGGGCGACACGTTAAATCTCAATGCATTAGATAAAGAGATTCGCGAAATTGAAGGCTTTATTCGCTTAGCAGAAAGTTTAGTCGGCGACAGTAAACTCAATGCGTTATTAAAAGCCTTGCAAACAGGCTTTGGCGAAATGGCGAAACTGGGGGCAGCACAAAAGGCGATTATTTTTACGGAATCAGTTCGCACGCAGCATTATTTGTATGATTTTTTGCTAAAAAATGGCTATGCCGATCAGGTGGTCATGTTTAGTGGGACGAATAACGATGCACAATCTACCCAAATTTACCATGATTGGTTAGTTCGTAATGCGGGGACGGAAAAAGTAACAGGGTCTGTTGATGTAGATAAACGTTCCTCCTTGATTGCGTATTTCAGCGAAAATGCACAGATTATGATTGCTACGGAAGCTGCGAGCGAAGGGGTGAACTTGCAGTTCTGTTCGCTGTTGATTAACTACGATTTGCCTTGGAATCCGCAGCGGGTAGAGCAGCGGATTGGGCGTTGTCATCGTTATGGGCAGAAATTTGACGTAGTTGTGGTGAATTTCTTGAATAAACGTAATCTTGCCGATCAACGCGTATTGGAGCTACTCACGGAGAAATTTAAGCTTTTCCAAGGTGTTTTAGGGGCTTCTGATGAAGTGCTGGGGCAGATTGAATCGGGCGTGGATATTGAAAATCAAATCGCCAACATTTATGCCACTTGTCGAACAGAAAAAGCAATTCAGCATGCCTTTGATGAACTGCAAGCGAAATTTGCCGATAGAATCAGCGACCGTATGAAAGAAACGCAAGAAGTCTTGGTGGAACGGTTTGATCAATCGGTGCTTGATCGCTTAAAAGTGATGGCACGGGAGCGGTTAAGTGCGATGGAGCAGTGGTTCTGGGGGGTAACACAATTTGCGTTGGCGAATAAAGCCACTTTTAACCATTCCGATTGGTATTTCTTGCTGAATGATTCGCCTGTGGGTGGGGTTTCGCTCGGGCGTTATTTGTTACCGAAGAAAAACCGTTCTCAACAGATTGCAGGGCAAGAATATCGCCTTCATCAACCGTTGGGGCAATATTGTGTTCAGACGGCACTCAATGCCCAAACGCCTGATGCGGCTTTGGTGTTTGATTATGCCCATTATCCTGAAAAAATCAGTTTGTTAGAACGTTATCAAGGGCAATCTGGCTGGCTGAAATTAGATAAAATTTGCGTCACATCGCCTGTGGAAAAACAAGATGCGTTGGTGTTTAGTGTTTGTGATCAAAATGGAAATGCGATTACCGATAGCGAATTTAGCCAACGTCTGTTTTCTCTTTCTGCAAAAGTGCAAAGTTTGACAGAAAATCCACCGCTTGCTTTTGCAGATTTAATCTATCAACAAATTGGGCATGCGAAGCAACAGATTCAGGTGAAAAATGATGCTTTATTGAAAACGGAAATGTTGCGTATTCAGGCTTGGGCAAAAGATCAAATGCAAGCAGCGGAAGATTTGATTTTAGAGATTAAAGAGGAAATGCGAGCAAAAGAACGTGAGTTAGTGGCGGAAAATGACTTAGCTCGCCAAATTAATTTGCAAGAATCCATTTCTAAATTACGCAAACAGCTTCGCAAAGCACGCAATGAACTTGATGATGTGCAAGATGAAATTCAAGATGAGGAAATGCACCTGCTGAAAGCATTACGTGCTAAAACGCAGCAAACGATGGAAGAAGAGAAAGTCTTTTTGATTCAGTGGCGGATTGTCTAACATAGTGGTTGCTGTGATTTTTCGTGCTAATTTCCGTAAATTCCAGTAAAATATCGCACTTTTACGATTTTATAGGATAAAGATAATGAGCAGAGAATTTAAACGCAGCGACCGTGTCGCTCAAGAATTGAAAAAAGAAGTGGCGGTGATTTTACAACGTGAAGTGAAAGACCCGCGTATTGGGATGGTAACAGTGTCCGATGTGGAAGTGTCGCGTGATTTGGCATATGCCAAAATTTTTGTCACTTTCTTATTTGATAACGATCAAGAAGCGATTAATCAAGGTATGAAAGGTTTGGAGAAAGCTAGCCCATATATCCGTTCTTTAGTGGGTAAGGCGATGCGTTTGCGTATTGTGCCAGAGTTACGCTTTATTTACGATGAATCGTTGGTGGAAGGGATGCGGATGTCTAACCTCGTTTCTAACGTCATTCGTGAAGACGAAGCCAAGCATAAAGAGGGCTAACTGTGTCTAGACCGCGTAAAAAAGGGCGTGATGTACACGGAGTATTCTTGCTCGATAAACCGCAGGGGATGTCGAGCAATGATATCATGCAGAAGGTCAAACGCCTGTTTCGTGCTAACAAAGCAGGGCATACAGGTGCACTTGACCCGCTTGCAACAGGGATGTTGCCGATTTGTTTGGGTGAGGCAACTAAGTTTTCGCAGTTTTTGTTGGATTCGGACAAGCGTTATTTTGTGACGGCGAAATTGGGTGAACGTACAGATACTTCCGATGCCGAAGGGCAAGTGGTGGAAACCCGTGAAGTGAATGTGCTTGAAGCGGATATTTTAGCTGCGTTGCCGCAATTCCGTGGCGATATTTTGCAAGTGCCGACGATGTTTTCGGCATTAAAATATAATGGTAAACCGCTGTATGAATATGCCCGACAAGGCATTACGGTAGAGCGTGAGGCTCGTCCGATTACTATTTTTGAGCTGAAATTTGTTGAATATCAAGCCCCTTATTTGTCGCTTGAAGTGCATTGTTCAAAAGGGACTTATATCCGCACATTGGTGGATGATTTGGGCGAAGTGCTTGGTTGTGGTGCACATGTATCCGTACTACACCGTTTGGCGGTGGCAGATTATCCTGTTAAAGAAATGATGCCAATTGAAGAATTACAATTATTGGCGGAGAGTTTTCCACAACAAGAATTAGACCGCTTGTTATTACCAATGGATACCGCAGTGGCAAGTTTGGCAGCATTAAATCTGACGGAATCGCAAACTAAAGCGGTTAAATTTGGTCAAAGAGTGAAGTTTGAAAATAGTGAGCAAATTTATGGACTTGTGCGACTTTTTTCAAATACACAACAATTTTTGGGCGTGGCGGAAATTACCTCAGATAATGTGATTCGCCCTAATCGTATGATCAATATTTAAGTTGAGAAAAAAATGGGATTGAAGAAAGTTTGTGTGATGCCGCTAACGCTTCTTACACTGGCGTTGGTAAGTTGTTCAACGAATAAACATGATGTGCATTACGAACCGTTAGTGATGGATGCAACGTATTCAAAAGCACGTACGTTGAATAATTTTAATGACTATGTGCAGTTCCTCAAACAAAAAGCGGCGGGGGCAGGTGTTCCTGAGCAACTTCTTAATCAGCAAGGATTGATCAACTACAATGCTCGTGTGGTACAGTTAGACCAGGAACAAGCTGCTCGTAAGCGTGATCCTAATACGTCACCGCCACCAGCTAATCCCAATGGCGTAACGAATTATCTCAACAAAGTGCTTACCCAAATCAAAGTAAATATGGCGGTAGAGCGTTGGTATGACTACCATTTGCCACTGGCTAAAGCAAGCAAGAAATTTGGTGTACAGAAAGAGTACATTTTAGCATTATGGGGAATGGAGAGCAGTTTTGGAAATTATCAAGGCAATTTCGATGTGCTTTCAGTATTAGCGACACTAGCATTTGATGGACGCCGCGAGAAATTATTCACCCAAGAGTTTGTTAATGCGATGAAGATGTTGGATAACGGCACGCTTAAACGCTCGGAAATGAAAGGCTCTTGGGCAGGTGCGATGGGGCAAACTCAATTTATGCCAACCGCTTATTTAGCTTATGCAGCCGATGGCGACAATGATGGTAAAAAAGATATTTGGAACAATGAATATGATGCTTTTGCTTCTATTGCTTCTTATCTTTCGACCGTTGGCTGGGATAATCAATTACCTTGGGGCGTAGAGGTAAAATTCAATAATTCTATTGATCTCTCTTTCTCAGGGCTTGAGGAAAATAAAGCTAAAAATCTAGGAGAGTGGCAGGCTTGGGGTATTTATCTTGCTTACCCGACCGACCAAGAACTTGAAAAGCTAGATAAGATGAGAAATGCTAATCTCTGGCTCATTCGCCCTGATAAAGAAGCGGGTAGAGCATTTTTAGTGACCAACAATTACCGCACAATTATGGACTGGAATAAGTCGAATAATTTTGCTGTAAGTATTGGCAAATTTGCCGACCGCATTTTGATGAGTGTGGGGCAGTAAATGAATAAAAGCTAAACTTAACAAATTTAGAAGAAACTTAGAAGGAAACCTTATGTTCTCTCGTACTTTACTAGCCACATTGATTGGCACAATCAGTTTTCAAACCCAAGCAGCCCGAGCGGCAAAAGCTGATCCGCTCGCGAACACGCCTTATTTCAACCAAACCCAATCGGGCTTTGATCTTAGATTCTCACCGAAAAACTACCGCACTTTAGAAGCTACGCTCAATGGCGAAACCATCAAATTTCGTGCCTTTGAGAAAATTGTTTATGTACAAAACCCCGTTGAAGCAGATTATCAAACCTTGAATGTTTATGTGCCTGAAGCCTATTTCCAACAAGGTTCGGTCAATGGTTTTAATGCGGATAATGCCCCGATTTTCCTACCGAATGCCGTAGGCGGTTATATGCCAGCCAAAGCAGAAATCTACGATGAGAAAGGAGCTGATAAACCGAATGCGATTTTAATCGCCCTTTCCAAAGGCTATGTAGTGGCAAGCGTGGGTGCACGCGGCAGAACGTTAGAAAAAAATGGGCAATACACAGGCAAAGCCCCTGCGGCGATTGTTGACCTGAAATCTGCCGTGCGTTATCTGCACTTTAATGATGCCGTAATGCCAGGTGATGCAAACAAAATTATTTCTAACGGCACAAGCGCAGGCGGGGCATTATCCGCCTTACTAGGTGCGAGTGGCGATAGCAAAGACTTTGCCGCTTATTTTCAACAATTAGGTGCGGCAGAAGCCTCGGATCGCATTTTTGCGGTTTCTGCCTATTGCCCGATTACCAACCTTGAACACGCAGATTCTGCCTACGAATGGGAATTTAACGGCTTGAACGAATATCGCCGAATGGATATGAGTCGTTTGAATGCAAGCAGCTATAACGACCGTAGCCAAGCAGCGGCAAAAGCGACGATTGAAGGCTCGCTGAATGCGGAAGAAATTGCACTCTCTAATCAGCTCAAAGTGGCGTTTCCTGCCTATCTCAACAGCTTAAATTTGAAAGATGAAAACGGTAAAGCCCTAACGCTGGACGAAAACGGAGAGGGTTCTTTCAAAGATTATCTGAAAAAAGTGATACTTCGTGCGGCAAATAAAGCAGTGCAAAATGGTACTGATTTAAGCCAAACAACTTGGCTGACACAAGATAAAAATGGCGTAAGCGAGATGGATTGGAATGGTTATATTCATTCTGAAAAACGAATGAAATCGCCGCCTGCGTTTGATGCACTGAACTTAAGCAGCGGCGAGAATAACTTGTTCGGCACAGAAAAAATCAACAACCGTCATTTTACGGCATTCTCATTCGCAAACAGCAAAGCCGAAGTCAATAAAGCGGAGTTAATGGCAGACAGTCAGCAAATTAAACTGATGAATGCGATGAACTATGTTGAAACCGCTCCAACGCAACATTGGCGCATTCGTGTTGGCACAAGAGACCGCGACACTTCGCATGCCATTGGTGCAATCTTGGCGGTAAAACTGGCGATGTCGGGCAAATCCGTTGATTACGAAACCCCGTGGGGCATACCACATTCAGGGGATTATGACTTAGATGAATTGTTCCAATGGGCGGATTCGATTAGTCGTTAATCGAAATAAATTTGCAAACAAGCGGTCAAATTTGACCGCTTGTTTGCAATTTAGAAGATTATTCTGCCCAATATTTTTTCTTCGTAGTTCTACCAATACCAGGGTTGAAACTGTTAGTTGGATCTAACGCTTTATAGAATTTTTTAAGCGTTGGTTTAGCTTCATATAAATGCCCTACGTTATGTTCGGCAGGGTATTGTGCCCCTCGTTTGTCGAGCAATTTCAACATTTCGTGTTCTAATTCTTCGCAATCAAAACCTTTTTTCACGATGTAATCTTGGTGGAATACGTGGCACATAAAGTGTCCGTAGTAGAGTTTATGGCTGATTTTGCTATCAATTTCTGGCGGTAACACTTCAAACCAATCTTGGTCATTACGGCGTAAAGCCACATCTAAGGCAACAATATCTTCGACTTCTTTTTCGTGAATCGCACGGTAGCGAATTGCCGCACTAGCTACCGCAAAACGGTGGAGCATCGCCGCTTGAGTTTCGATTGCGTCACACTCAAAATAACCGCCTTTTGTATTATCCGCAAAGTAAGATTTTAAATATTCACGAGCCTCTTGTACGCCTTTACCACCCATTTTTACAATAAGATGATGTTCATATTTATCACGATAATCCCACAAACTTTTCGGCAAGTGTTCAGGAATAAATTTAGAGACAGTTTGCATAAATTTATCGCTTAAATGTTGCGGTAAGAAAGCAAATTTTTTACCGATACGATCTACGTTGGCTTTTAAGGCAAAGAGTTTTGGTAGCCAATGTGTACCAAATTTTTTGATGACCCAGAAAGTATCTTTACCATATTTTGCAGCGATGTCGAATGCCTCACGATGGATATATTCACCTGAAATTGGCAAAACTTCAAAATTCGCTAACATATGGCGGCGAATATCGTTTAATACGGACGTTTGATTGGTGCCGATATAGAAAACGGCGGTCTCTTTTTCAAGTGGGAAAGTATCTAAACGTACAGCAAAAATGGCAAGTTTACCCGCACTGCCTGAAGCTTCGTAGTGGCGAGCTGGGTCTGCATTGAAACGAGCAGGGGAGTCCTCATCGACTTGGCGAACGTGGCTGCAGTAGTGATTGTCGTGCCCGCGTCCGCAATCTTGTTGGATATCTTTAACCTGATAACGTTTTTCTTGTAAATTCGTCAAGATTTCTTCTGGTGTTGTGCCTAAGTCAATGCCTAAGTGATTTTTTAACTCTAATTCGCCTTTTTCATTAAGTTGTGCGAAAAGAGCCATTTCTGTATAAGCAGGTCCGCGTTGGACTAGAGCTCCCCCTGAGTTGTTACAAATCCCACCGATGACAGAAGCACCGATGCAAGATGAGCCGATAACGGAGTGTGGTTCGCGACCAAATGGTTTAAGTTGATTTTCTAATTCGTTGAGGGTAGAGCCTGGCAAGCAGACAACTTGGGAAGCATTGTTGATGAGTTGAATGCCATCAATTCGCATTGCATTGATGATGACAATATCTCGGTCGTAATTATTGCCGTCTGGTGTAGAGCCGCCTGTCAAGCCTGTATTTGCCGCTTGGTTGATAACAATCACATCGTGTTCAACACAGGCTTTTACGATATTCCAAAATTCAAGTAGCGTAGCAGGTCGAACAACAGCAATCGCATTTCCCGTACCAAATCGGTAACCACTTCGATAAGCCTCTGTTTTCGTTGGGTCAGTAATAATATGATGAGCACCGACGATGTCGGTAAGTTGTGAAATGAGTTGTTGAACAGACATTTTGTTATCCTCTTGTGATAAGAATTAACAATATCATAACAGAATAATTCTCATTTGGATAAGGATATTTTAGGCTGCTAGCGGTGGTTTTTTAGAATTTTTTTGCATATAAAAACAGCCCCAAAGGGGCTGAATTATACCTAACCTAGGGTAACTTAGTTACCTAGGAAAAAACAATTAAGCTTGTGTTGCTTGAATTGCAGTTAATGCGATAGTGTAAACGATATCGTCTACTAATGCACCTCGAGATAAATCGTTTACTGGTTTACGCATACCTTGAAGCATAGGGCCGATTGAAACGAGATCTGCAGAGCGTTGTACCGCTTTATAAGTAGTGTTCCCTGTATTCAAGTCTGGGAATACAAACACAGTTGCTTTACCTGCCACTGGTGAGTTAGGTGCTTTAGAGCGAGCCACATCTTCCATTACTGCTGCGTCATATTGCAATGGACCATCAATGATTAAGTCTGGGCGTTTTTCTTTCGCAATACGAGTTGCTTCTTTCACTTTCTCAACGTCTGCACCAGAACCAGATGTACCTGTTGAGTAAGAGATCATCGCAACACGCGGGTCGATACCAAAGGCTTTTGCAGAATCTGCTGATTGGATTGCGATTTCTGCTAATTGTTCTGCATTTGGATCTGGGTTTACTGCACAGTCGCCATACACCAATACTTGGTCTGGTAATAACATAAAGAAGATAGAAGAAACAATTGAGCTACCTGGTGCTGTTTTGATGATCTGCATTGGTGGGCGAATAGTGTTCGCTGTGGTGTGAACTGCACCTGACACTAAGCCATCTACTTCATTTGCTTCTAACATCATAGTACCAAGTACTACGGTATCTTCTAATTGCTCACGAGCAGACTCTTCAGTCATACCTTTCGCCTTACGTAACTCAACTAAACGAGCTACATAGTTTTCACGTACATCTGCTGGATTGATAATAGTAATGCCTTTACCTAAGGTTACGCCTTGTGCTTCAGCCACACGTTGAACATCGGTTGGATTTGCAAGTAAGATACATTCTGCAATACCACGTTCTGCACATAACGCTGCAGCTTTTACGGTACGTGGTTCGTCACCTTCTGGTAATACAATACGTTTTTTCGCTGAGCGTGCAAATTCAGTTAATTGATAACGGAATGCAGCTGGAGATAAGCGACGTGCACGGGTTGCACCTCTTGCTACTTCTTCGATAAAGCCAGCATTTAATGAACCTGCTACGTATTCTTTAATTTCATTGATACGTTCTTTGTCATCAGCAGGCACTTCTAAGCTGAAGCTTTGGAGGTTGAGAGCTGTCTGCCAAGTATTGCCTTCAACACGGAATACTGGTACACCTGTTTCGAATGCTTGTTGGCAAAGTTTTGCGATGTTATTTTCGATTTTGTAACCACCAGTTAATAAGATTGCACCGATTTCTACACCATTCATTACCGCTAATGATGCTGCAACTAATACTTCAGGACGGTCTGCAGAAGTTACTAATAAATTGCCCGCTTTGAAGTGATCTACCATATGTGGAAGGCTACGAGCACAGAAACTTACACCGCGAATACGACGAGTATTTAATTCGCCTTCGTTGATGATTGAAGCGTGTAAGTGTTTTGCAAGGTCAATAGCACGGGTTGCGATTAAATCAGCTTTCCATTCAATACAGCCAAGTAATTGGATTGGACTTTTTTCGAATAATGCTTCAACTTCGGCCACATTTTGAGTGCTGTGTTGGAAAGAGTCGAAGATTTCAGTTAAATCAGGGCGAGTGCGACCTGATTCATCCACAGGTGCGTTAAATTTGTTGATTACCACACCTAAAAGATTAGGGTTGTGACGACCACCAAATTCTGATGCTGCCGCTTCAACACGTTCTTTCAATTGTGCTGGTTTGTCTGAGCCTGGTGCTGCTACTAATACGATTTCTGCATCTAATGCTTGAGCTACTTCGTAGTTTACGCTATTAGCATAAGCATTTTTACGTGTTGGAATTAAACCTTCTACCACGATCACTTCATTATTTTTTGATAATGCTTGGTGACGTTCTACGATTTTCTCTAATAATACATCCGTTTGATTTTGAGCAATTAGCGCTTCTGCTTCGCTTAACATAAACGGTTCGCCAACTTCAGTTGAGCGGGTTGCTTTGATAATTGAAGTAGAGCGGTCTAAGGTATCTTCGCCTGTGATTGGTTGTGCAATTGGTTTTAAGAAACCCACTTTGGTACCTTTTTGTTCAAGAGCATGAACAAGACCTAAGGTCACACTTGTTAAACCTACACCAGTAGTAGTAGGGATTAAGATAATTGTTCTAGACATTTTATTTCTTCCAAGTTGATATAAAAATGAAAGGGCAGAGTAGTCTGCCCTTAGAGATTATAGTGCTAATTCAGCAGTATCTTGTGCAATCACTAATTCTTCATTGGTTGGGATAACCATTGCTTTGAATGCAGAATCGTCAGTTGTAATCACACCTTCTTTACCGAAGCGTGCTGCAAGGTTGCGTTCGTTATCTAATTTTACACCGAATAATTTTAGGTGATTTAATGCTAATTCACGAACATGTGCAGAGTTTTCACCGATACCACCTGTAAATGCGATAGCATCTAAGTGAGAGTCTCCTAAGATTGCCATATATGCACCGATGTATTTCGCTAAACGGTAGCTGTAAACGTCTAATGCACGTTTTGCTTCTGGTTTAGAAGCGTCGTCGTAGTTGTCTTCTGCGTAACGGCAGTCGCTGGTTACTTCAGTTAAACCTAAAAGACCTGATTTTTTCACTAAGGTATCTTCGATTTGGTCCATTGACATACCTAAGTTTTTATATAGGTAGAATACGATTGCAGGGTCGATATCACCAGAACGCGTACCCATTACTAAACCTTCTAATGGCGTTAAACCCATTGAAGTATCGATACATTTACCGTTACGAACTACAGATACAGAACCACCGTTACCTAAGTGACATACGATAACGTTTGTTTGGTCAACTGGTTTGCCAACACGCTCAGCCACTTCACGAGAGATGAATAAATGGCTTGTTCCATGTGCTCCATAGCGACGAACACCATGTTCTTTATATAAAGAGTATGGAAGTGCATATAAGAATGCTTCTTCAGGCATGGTTTGGTGGAATGCTGTGTCAAATACAGCAACGTTTTTCTCTTTTAATTCAGGGAAGATACGGAATGCTTCTTTGATACCGATTAGGTGAGCAGGGTTGTGAAGTGGTGCGAATTGGATTGCTTCTTCAATACCTTTAACAACATCATCATTGATCACTACAGATGAAGTGAATTTTTCACCACCGTGAACAATACGGTGACCGATAGCACCAATGCTTGCTTTTAATTCTTCTGATAATAACTCATTTGCGATGAAAGAAAGTGCTTCGCTGTGTGCAGCACCTGCACCTAATTCTGCATTACCTTTTTCGCCATGTAATTTCCATTTGATGCGTGCATCTTCTAAATGGAATGCTTCTGCTAAACCAGATAATTTTTCATCACCTGTTTTAGGATCTAAGATAGCAAATTTTAAAGATGAGCTACCACAGTTAAGGATAAGAATTAAATTTTTAGACATGTCAAATACCTTAGTTTCGTTAGGGTTTCGTTTTAAGAAAGATAGATAAGACACGCAAAGCGTGAACTACGAGGCATAGAATATCACGTTTCATAATCTGAATTAAAGCGTAAATGCAAAAAATTTGATTTAGATTAGCAAAATACAGTCAAAGAGTTATAAAAACAATTTTTGCAAAAACATCTGAAAAATTGACCGCACTTTGGAATGAGAAGGCTGTATAAAACTTAAATTTCAGACGGACTTTTATGTTTAAATCGTCATTGACTTAAATACATTGGAATGTCAGCTGTAGTTTGTTAAGGTATTTGTTGGAACTAGGCTACGACTGCTGAAATTCCTTACGAAATGCCAACGGTGTTTTCTGCATTTCTTTCTTAAAAAATTTGCCAAAATGCGTAGCCTCTTCAAAGCCGAGTTGCCACGCGATTTCTTTGACGGACGCTTTCGTATAGGCTAACAATCGCTTGCTTTCTGAAAGTGGAGAATGGCAAACGGTTTACAAAGTGACTATCCAATCAGAAA
>ENA-OWMY01000185-OWMY01000185.1-metagenome-genome-assembly--contig:-NODE-185-length-19788-cov-5.994476_pt1 | contig 19788 bp, 18 predicted proteins | sample MGYA00245358_ERZ651122 | MGnify/ENA primary metagenome ERZ651122 (study PRJEB26857, sample SAMEA4031752) | metagenome | biome: human; feature: oral; material: saliva | place: Philippines | collected 2014...
GGTTAGGACTAGATTTAGAGTCAAATGATAATAAAGAAGCTAGTTACGATTTAAACAATGAATTGGATATAATGTACTATGGGCACAGACTTTTAGCAGATTATTATAATTATATTCTGCTAAATACAAAAGAAGCGGAAGATGCGCTTAAATATTTATTAGATAGGGGATTAAGTGAAGATGTTATTAAACACTTTAATCTTGGCTATGCTCCTCGAGATAACAATATTGCTTTAAACTTTTTTAATTCGAATAAGATTAATTTGGATTTAATGGTTGAAGCGGGATTACTGGGAAAAAATGATAATGGAGATTATTATGATGTCTTTAAAGATAGAGTAATGTTCCCTATAAAAAATAACCAAAATCAAGTTGTAGCATTTTCAGGAAGAACGATGTCTACGGATAAGAGTGTTCCGAAATACTACAATACGCATGAGACGAAAATTTTTGAAAAAAGAACAGTTTTATATAATTTTTCAGATGCGCGTTCATTTATAGCTAAAGAAAATGAAGTGATTTTATGTGAAGGATATATGGATGTTATTAAAGCTCATCAAAATGGTATGAAGAATGCTGTCGCATTGATGGGTACAAACATAGATGATAATAAATTAAAAGAAGTTTTATCACTTGTAAAAAAAATAACACTTAGTTTAGATAATGATGAAGCGGGATCAAAAGCTCAGATAGAGATTGGAAACAGAATTATTCAAACAACAGACAATGTCTATAAGCTGAAATTTTCAGGTGCGAAGGATTTAGATGAATTTTTAACTGAAAAAAATACTAAAAATCCTGATTTTGATGTTGAAAATTATTTAAGAAATAATAAAGAACACTTTATTAACTATAAAATTGAATATTGTAAAAATGATTCTAAATCAAATATAGAACAACGTATCAAATATAAAAACGAAATACTTGTTAATATTGCCTATGTAGAAGATGAATCACTAAAATATATATTGCTTACTAATTTGGCAGAGGAGTTCGGAATCGAACGACAAGTTCTTCTTAAAGAATTAGGTAAAGTAGATGTGAAAAGAAAGAAATCAGCAGGAGAATGGACAGCTCCAACTAATCCAACACTGTTATTTCGAACAACTAATTATGACAAAAAAATGTGTAGATTATTTAAATACTTTTTTGTCAATAGGGCGTTATTTATTGAAAAATATAGTGATTTAGAAAAATGTCAATTCCCTCAAGAAGTATTTATAAATTTAATGGATTACTTAGTAATTTATTATAATAATAATCTGGAATTCCATATTCATAGATTTATTCATAGTATTGAGGACGAGGAAGTGGTGAGACTTGCCACATATATAGATGAGACGGATTTTTTAATTGAAGAAAATCCAACGTCTGATGTTGTTGGAGATTATATACAATATTTTTCAAATAAACAAATAACATTAAAAGAACTAAAAGATAGACTTAGAGTTGCTATCCAAGAGATGGATGCTGAAGCTCAAAAAGAGTTACTATTAGAACTAAAAAATTATAAGAAATAGAGGAGAAGAACATGGCTAAGAAAGTAAAAGATTTTGAAACAATTAAAAAAGAATTGTTAGAAAAAGGTAAAAAACAAGGTGAGTTAACTCAAGAAGAAATAGTAGATGCTTTATCAAAATTAGATATTTCGTCAGAAGCGATGGATGATTTCTATGAAGAATTAAATAATGAAGATATTATTTTAATCAATGCTAATCATGAAGAAGAAGAGGAAGAAGATTTAGACTTAGAAGATCTATCTGTTCCAGCAGGAATTAGAACTAATGACCCTGTGAGAATGTACTTAAAAGAAATCGGGAAAGTACCGCTATTATCAAAAGAGAAAGAACTAGAACTTTCTAAACTTATTGAAACAGGAACAGAGGAAGAAAAAGAACAAGCTAAAAAAGATTTAGCTGAAGCTAACTTACGTCTTGTTGTAAGTATTGCTAAACGTTATGTTGGGCGTGGAATGCTATTCTTAGATTTAATCCAAGAAGGTAACATGGGATTAATCAAAGCGGTAGAAAAATTCGACTACTCTAAAGGATTCAAATTCTCAACATATGCAACTTGGTGGATTCGTCAAGCAATCACTCGTGCTATCGCAGACCAAGCTAGAACTATCCGTATTCCAGTTCATATGGTTGAAACTATTAATCGTTTAATTCGTATTCAAAGACAATTACTTCAAGATTTGGGGCGTGAACCAAAACCTGAAGAAATCGCTAAGAAAATGAATATGACTCCAGAAAAAGTTCGTGAGATTTTAAAAATAGCTCAGGAGCCAGTTTCATTAGAAACACCAATCGGTGAAGAGGATGATTCACATTTAGGAGATTTTATCGAAGATAAAGAAGCTCAATCTCCAGTAGAGCATGCTGCAAATGAATTATTAAAAGAACAACTAGAAGAGATACTAGAAACACTTACAGATCGTGAAGAAAATGTTCTGAAATTACGTTTTGGTCTAAAAGATGGTAAGACTCATACTCTAGAAGAAGTAGGGAGTGCGTTTGGGGTAACTCGTGAACGTATTCGTCAAATTGAAGCAAAAGCTATAAGAAAATTAAAACACCCATCTAAGCTTAATAAACTAAAAGGCTTCATGGAATAATTTTAGAGGCTTAAGTAGAATAGAGTTAAATTAAAAAAATCAAGGTTAAAATTTTTAACCTTGATTTTTTTAATAGTGTATAAATATATCACCATGTTCATTTGTTGGTTTGAATAATGTCACTACAAAAGTAAAAACTGCTATAATTGATGGAATAAAAGTCCAACAAAATAGTAAGCACAGTAGTCCTTTAAAGTTTTTTCCGATGTAGAAATATTGAATTCCGAAATGTCCTAAAAAGAAAGTGATTAATAAGAATACCACTTTGTTAACATATCTACCAGGGATATAGCCACGATTATTTCTAGGATCATAATAATATTTAGTCATTAGTAGACCTCCATATGGATTATTTAAGGATAATAATACCATAAAATATTCTAGTATTCAATAGGGAAGAGATAACGTTAAAAATATTCGAATGTAAGTTAATCTACTGTATTTTTTAAAAATCAATATAAATAAAAAGTACCTAGTGTTGAAAGTATACTAGGCACTTTGAAAATTATCGTTTAGTTTTAAGGTTTTCTTTCCAATCTTGAAGACCGTTTTTTAGCATATAAACGTTTGTATAACCGTTCTTTTTAAGAGTTAAGGCAGCACGTGGAGCTAAAGTTCCGTTTTTATCGCAAAGATAAATAGGTTGATCTTTTCTTAAAGATGTATATAAGAAATTGAATTGAGAAGAAGGCATGTTACGAGCTCCATTAATGTGCGCGTATTTGAAATCTTCTTTTTCTCTAACGTCGATTAATTGAACTTTTCTAAGATTTTTTCTAAATTCTTCATAAGGAAGTTTTGTTACAGCGCCTTTTAATCTGAAGTAATTAAATAGTCCTACTGCTCCTAAAACAACCACTAAAACTATTGTTGATAGTAAAAATGATGACATAATGAACTCCTTTTAATATAATCTGTGTAAGTGAATTATATCATAATTTGAAAATTTCTTCAACTTTGATTATAATTAGTATGAATGAAAAAATATAGAATTAATTAATTGGAGAGAAAATGATAACATCAGCAAGTAATAAAAGAATAAAAGATATTCAAAAATTAATAGAGAATAAAAATATAAAAAAATACGGTAGATATTTAGTGGAAGGGAAGCACCTTGTAGAAGAAGCATTAGAAGCAAAAGTAGTAGAGGAAATAGTAATTTCTGAGAGTTTTGATGACTACAATATAGTTGATTCTTTCACAGGTGATTTAATAAAAGTCACTGATAGTATCATGAAGAGTATATCCGATACGATAACTACGCAAGGGATTATAGCTGTATGTCGTATTGATAAAAAAGAATTAGATATTAACAATTATAGTAAAGTTCTAATCTTAGATAAGGTTCAAGATCCAGGAAACTTAGGAACAATAATTAGAACAGCAGATGCCTTCAATTTTGACTGCATTATTCTTGGTAAAGGAACTACAAGTTTATATGGTCAAAAAGTTATTCGAAGTACACAAGGTAGCAACTTTCATATAGATTGTTTTGATAATATAGATTTAGTTGAGTTAATTGATAAAATGAGTAATTTCAATATTTTCGCTACTAGTCTAAAAGCGGATAAATATATAGAACAATTAGATAATATTTCAGGAAAAGTTGCAGTTGTCTTTGGAAATGAAGGCGCGGGAGTTAGTGAAGAAATATTGTCAAAAGTAAATAATCTACTTAAAATCGCTATGCCTGGACGAGCAGAGAGTTTAAATGTTTCTATAGCAGCGGGTATTGTGATGCACTATATTTCTACTAATTTAAAATAATAAATTTACTATTTTTTATAAGTGTGGTATTATGGTAAATGTGAAAATAAAGAGAGAGGTGAAATCTAATGTTAAAAACTATAGCAGTAGACAAAAAAGGAGATATCCTTACTGATGTTAGTTTAGAAAGACTAAAAGAGCAAGACATTGCATGGTATTGGGTTGATTTTGATACTCCTTCGCGTAGTGAAATTAACTTGCTAACAACTTTCTTCAAGTTCCACGAACTTTTAATCGAAGACTGTTTAACGCTTTTACAAAGGCCAAAAATTGAAATTACAAGACAACAAATTTTCTTAGTATCTCATGTATTAAAAAATATAGATGATGACTACGAAACTCTAAATATGTTTGTTGGGAAAAATTATATTGTAACGTTCCACCTCTCACACATACGTTATGTAAATAAAATTGTTCCCAAAATATTACAACGCGGGGCAGAATATTCACCTTTACATGTTATGCATATGCTTGTATCAGAAATAGTAGAGGGATATATTCCTATAATTTCAAAAATTGAAAATCGTCTTGATGAGATTGAAGAAACTGATTCGTATACATCTGGAAGTAAGATTATGGATGAGGTGTTTGATCTTCGAAGTGACCTGTTGAAACTTCGCCGTGGATTACTACCAATGCGTGAGCTTATTCATAGATTCTTAGTTTCGCGTCGTGTAGAAATGACAGATAACGACAGAAAATATTTCCACGATATTTACGATGACCTTGTTCAACAAACTGAAATAATCGAAGCAAACCGTGAGTTAGCCAGTGATATCCGTGAAAACTTTATGACATATAACTCACTTAAATCTAACAATATCATGATGACACTTACCGTTATTTCTACTATTTTCTTACCGTTAACCTTCATAGTAGGATGGTATGGTATGAACTTCAAATATATGCCAGAATTAGAATGGCAATATGGTTACTTCTTAGTTGTAGCTATAATGTTGGGAATTGCATTTGGTATGTTATGGTTCTTTAAGAAAAAAGGATGGCTTGATATGTTTAAATAACATAATCAAGTAGGTTGGAATAATGAATATTTTTAAATTAATGGTCTTATTTTTTATGATATTACTTGCAAATTTTTCTATGATAAGAATAGATTTTGGGAAATTTTTCAAGAAAAATAGTACAAGAGAAATTAAGGTCTTTGTGATTTTAGTTTCTTTTGCACTAGGATATCTAGGATATATAACAATTATTACAATTTATGAATTATCTCAAACTATTGTGAGATAATTTATCAGAAAGGAAATTCTATGGATAAAGAATTAGAAAAAAATAAAAAAGAAACAAGAATTGAAAAGTCACGTGAAGATAAGCTACTAGCTTTTATCGGAGGGAAATTTATAATCTATATACTATTAATAGTTATTTTATTAGGTATAGCTATTTATCTTTATACAGAAATATCGTATATTTTTACACCGATAAATACGATAGTTTCAAGTATAATTACACCAATAATAGTCGCCTATGTATTTTATTACATGTTAAATCCATTAGTGAACTTCCTTGAGAAAAAAATGTCTAGATTTATGGCTAGTTTACTTGCTATATTCGTTGGTGTAATTACGATACTAATTGTAATTATAGGGATAGTTCCTATTATTGTGGAACAAACTCAGAATTTAATAACAGCATTACCAAGATTTATTGAGATAGTTAAAGGGTACTTGGAGACATATTCAGATAATGCATATGTACAAGTAGTTGTGGAATATGTTAATAATAATCTAAATGTATCTAAGATTAGTGAAAAACTAGTTAGCATAGCTACATCTGTTGCACAAGGGGTTGTATCATCTATTTCTTCTACTGCTTCAGTTTTAGTTACTATGCCATTTGTATTATTCTTCCTATTAAAAGATGCATCACACTTTAACAAGTTCGTGATTAGCCTACTACCGAAAAAATTCGAACAACCTGTTGCTGAAACAATTGATGAAATTGATGATAAAGTAGGATCTTATATCCAAGGACAGATGTTAGTTTCTTTATGTATTGGAGTAATGTTATTTATAGGTTATAACATCATAGGATTACATTATGCATTTTCATTAGCTACTATAGCTGCATTTTTAAGTATCGTACCTTACCTTGGACCAGCTATTGCAATAACACCAGCTATGTTAGTTGCAGCTTCAACAAGTTGGGTAATGGTCGTTAAGATGCTTGTAGTTTGGGGGATTGTTCAGTTCTTAGAAGGAAATATTGTTTCTCCTAATATTATGGGACGAAGCATGAATATGCACCCACTTACTGTAATCTTTGTGATACTTATCGGAGTCAATATTGCGGGAGTTGTTGGCGCAATTTTAGGAATACCTGTTTATTCTATTTTAAAAGTATTAGTAGGAAAATTATTACTTTCAATAAGAGATAGATATAATAAATTCTATGGATAAAATTAAAGCTTTAGAGTATTTTACTCTAGAGCTTTTTTTGTGATTATTACATATGGAAATTTATTGATTTTTGTCGGAGAACCAAACAAGCTTTAATGAAAATTAGAATTTTAAACTTTTGTAAGTGTTTTTTGTCATATTACTTTATAAATTACTGCTTACATGCTATAATAATATAGTTAAATATAAGTAAGTTGAGGTTTGATAATATGAGTATGATGAAAAAATTCAATAATCTTTTTGTTGGAGAAGAGGATTTTGAAGAAGAAGTAGTAGAAAAAAACGAAGTAAGACAAGAACAACCTAAGCCGAGACCGGTGAAAAAGGAGAATCCAGTGGTAAGTAAACAAAATGTACAAAGTCAACCCGCAGGAAGAACTAATAATGTAATACTAACAGAACCATTAGTATTTGCGGATAGCAAAGATATCGTGGATGATATTAAACGTAACAAAGTAGTAATTATCAACTTGAGTAAGTTGGATATTGAGACTTCTGATAGACTTCTAGATTTTATTTCTGGAGGAATTTATGCACTAGGTGCTAGACTAAAAACTATTGGGGAAGATATTTACCTATGTGTTCCTAATGGAGTTGAAGTTTCAGGAGATTTTTACGAAGGAGAGTATTAATATTGTTAAATATAACAGAGTATTTTTGGGTATATAAATTCGTAAAATATTTATTTAATTTTTATGAATACAGTATGTTAGCGTATATTTTAACTTCATGGTTTCCTCAAATTAAAAATAATTTTATTGTAGAGTTTTTAGAGGCAATTTGTGAGCCATATCTAAAAATCTTTAGAAAGATCATTCCACCATTCGGAATGTTAGATATATCACCAATAGCTGCTCTTGTAGTACTTAGTGTTATAGAAAATCTAATAATAATGCTATTATTTAAGTTATCTTAATGCTATGAAGAAGATAAATTTCTTACAACAAGGGTCTGCTGAACAAAGAGAAGTAGCAGAAAATTTACTACAAAGTATTAGTTTTGTAGAAAATCGAAACACTGTTACAAAATTTTTAACGAACTTTGAACAAATTGTTCTTAGCCAAATAGTAGCGTATAACTATAGTGACTTTAAAGTTGAATTTTTTGGTGGTTTTGATGACGCTGAAAGAAAAAAAGCTAAGATCATTTCTAATGAATATTATGAAATAGATTATGATATTGTCTGTTTAAAAGCAAAGTTTAATAATAAATTTAATAAAATAGAACATAGAAATATTTTAGGTGCGATTCACAATCTTGGAATAAATTTTAATAGATTTGGGGATATAATTGTTTTAGAAAATGAGGTCTATATTTTTGTCGATGAAGAAATTGCAGATTTTATCTCAATGGAATTCACAAAAGCAGGAAGAGTAAACCTGAATTTTGAAAGAGTTGATCTTTCGGATGTCACTATCGAAAAAAAATATGAAGACTTTGAAATAGTTAGTTCATCTTTCAGAATTGATTCAATAGTAGCGAAGATTACTAATAAATCTCGTAGTAAAGTAAAAGAATTTTTGGAACAAGATTTCATTAAATTAAACCATGTTATCTTAAGAAATGGTGAAAAAACATGTACTACGGATGATATAATTTCTATTAGAAAGTATGGACGATTTGTAGTAAAAGATTATAGGCAAAATAAAAAAAGTTTAAAATATAGAATAACAATTTCGAAATTAGTTTAAAAGTAGCTGGTAAATATGTGCCGGCTACTTTTTTTATATTTTTTCAAGTTATGAGCGTTTTCATTTTTATTATATAGTTATTGTGCTATACTCTATGATATACAACAAAATATATCCAAATACGAGGTAGGTAAAATGAAAAAAATATTATTAACTATTTTTTCTTTTCTATTGGTATTTTCTTTAATTGGTTGTTCTCAAAAAAGTACAACAAAAGAAGAAAAAGTGTTGAAATTAGGTGTAGTGCCTAGTAGTAATAGCGAAAAGCTAGTAGATGACCTTACGCCGTTTGCTAAAGCACTGGGTGATAAATTAGGTATGAAAGTAGAAGTATTTACAGCAAGTAGCTATATAGGGGTTATAGAAGGAATAGGTAGTGGGAGTGTAGACTTCGGATTAGTTCCACCATTTTCAGCTGTCCTTTCTAATAAACAAAGTAATACAAAAAATCTTCTTGTAGGTAGAAGTACAAGTGGTAAACCTGGTTACTTTGCAGAAGTTTTTGTAAGAAAAGATTCTGATATAAAAAGTATTGCTGATTTAAAAGGTAAGAAAATTGCTTTTGTTGATCCATCTTCAGCTTCAGGTTATATTTACGCAGGGGCAATGCTAAAAGATGCTGGTATTGATTTAGAAAAAGATATCCAATACCAATTTAGTGGTGGACATGATAAAAGTTTACAATTATTACTAAATAAAGATGTAGATGCAGTAGCAAGCTATGAAAATGTAATAAGAAAATATACTAAAGAATTTCCTACATTAAAAGAAGATGTTAAAGTTATTGCTAAGAGTGAATTGATTCCAGGTGTAACAGTAGTAGCATCTAATAATCTTGATGAAGAAACTCAGAAAAAAGTAAAACAAGCTTTACTAGAGATTCAAAATGATAAAGAAACAATTCAAATTTTAACAAATTTATTTAGCATTACAGGATTTGAAGAACCAAATAATGATGCATATAAAGCTATTGAAAAAATCTCTGAAAAAATGAATATTGACTTAAATAAAGTTAAATAAAAGGGATATTTCATATAGATATTAAATATAGAAAAGTAACTATAAAACGCAAGAAATCAATGTTTGTTAAGTAAATGATATTATAGAATTGAAAATAATAAAAAAAGTTATACAAAAGTATTGACATTATGTTAATACTTTTGTATAATAAATATTGTTCGTTAGGAACACAAATATTTATCCACAGTAGCTCAGTTGGTAGTAGCATCTGACTGTTAATCAGAGGGTCGCAGGTTCGAGTCCTGCCTGTGGAGTAAAGTACGGCTGTGTATGCAGCCGTATATTTTTTTGTTTAAAATCTCGCTAAATATTATTATCGTAGGAAAAATTATGTTATAATAGTTCATGGTATATGAACTTTTATCGAGTTGAATTTTATATAGTTTAAAAGTTGAAGTTTAAGAAAAATAAAGAGAATTTTATAGGAGATTTTTATGTTTTTAGATGAGGTAAAAATATTCGTCCGATCAGGTGATGGTGGGAATGGATTAGTAGCATTTAGAAGAGAGAAGTATGTTCCAAAAGGTGGACCAGCCGGAGGAGACGGTGGACGTGGAGCTAATGTAGTATTTATAGTTGATGAAGGATTAAGAACTTTCATGGATTACCGTTATCAGAAAAAATTCGTAGCACCTAATGGTGAGAACGGAATGAGTAAAGGGATGCACGGTAGAAAATCTAAAGATTTATACTTAAAAGTACCACCAGGAACAGTAATTCGTGATACTGATACTGGAGAAGTATTAGCAGACTTAGTAGAACATGAGCAAGAAGTAGTAGTAGCTCGTGGAGGACGTGGAGGACGTGGAAACTGTCGTTTCGCAACACCTTCAAACCCAGCGCCAGAAATTGCTGAGAATGGTGAACCAGGAGAAGAAAGAAATCTTACATTAGAATTAAAACTTATGGCTGATGTAGGTCTTGTTGGATTCCCTTCTGTTGGTAAATCAACATTATTATCAATAACATCAAAAGCAAAACCAAAAATTGCTGATTATCACTTTACAACATTAGCGCCAAATCTTGGAGTAGTAGAAACAAAAGACCACAGAAGTTTTGTTATGGCTGACCTTCCAGGATTAATAGAAGGAGCTAGCCAAGGTGTAGGTCTTGGACATCAGTTCTTACGTCATATTGAAAGAACGAAAGTTATTGTACACGTAGTAGATATGTCAGCAACTGATGGTCGTGATCCATATGAAGATTATAAAATTATTAATCAAGAGTTAGCAGAATACAATATGAGACTTTTAGAAAGACCTCAAGTAGTAGTAGCTAATAAGATGGATATTCCAGTAGCTAGTGAGAATCTTAAAGAGTTTAAAAAACACTTAGAAAACGATGGTGAAGAAGTAGATATCGTTGAAATTTCTGCATTCACACGTAGTAATATCGATAACTTACTTTATAAAATAAGTGATATACTTGATAATACAGATCCGAATACGTTATATGAACTTGATACTGAAGAAGAAAGTATGGAAAACAGAGTTCTTTATAAACATAAACCTAAGGATGAAACATTCAAGATTACTCGTGATGATACTGGAGCTTATGTAGTAAGTGGGCCTGGTATCGAACGTGCATTCTTAATGACTGATTTCAACCGTGATGCTTCTGTTAGACGTTTTGCTCAACAAATGCGTTCTATGGGTGTAGATGATGCTTTACGTGAAAGAGGATGTAAAAACGGTGATACGGTTAAAATTCTTAAAGGTGAGTTTGAATTCGTAGAGTAGGAGATAACCACTGTGGATAAAGAAAAAGTTTATTATATAATTAGAGAAGACGTATTGCCAGAAGCTGTAAAGAAGACATTAGCGATGAAAAAAGCTTTAGAGGAAGATTCTAAATTATCAATTTTAGAAGCTTCTAAAAGGTTTGATTTAAGTAGAAGTGCATTTTATAAATATAAAGATACAATTTTTCCGATTCAAGATGTGAAAAGACAATCAATTCTATCACTGTCTATTGACGTTGATGATATTCCTGGAATATTAGGTAAAATTTTATCGGTTGTTAATGAAGAAAAGTGTAGTGTACTTACTATTCACCAAACGGTGCCGATTAATGCAAAAGCTACGATAATTATTTCTTTAGAGCTAAGTTCAGGTGATATAAATATTGAAAAATTAAATAAACGAATTAAAGATCTTGAGTTTGTTAATTCAATTAAAGTAATTGGTTTAAGCATGTAAAGATAGTTTAATAAATATTAAATGTAGGAGAACAGAGTAGGGAAGACAGTTTCCTATATCTGCTCTCCTTTTTATTTTAGAAAGGTGAATTATGCAGAAAAATGATATATTCGAAGGGAAGGTTATAGATTATACACATGATGGTCTTGGTGTAGTTAAAATCGATAATTTTCCAATTTTTATTGAAGATGTTATAGAAGGTGAAGTAATCGAGTTTAAGATAATTAAATTAAAGAAAAATCTTGGTTATGGAAAAGTTCTTAATATTATTGAAAGTTCAAAAAATAGAGTTGATGGTATTCCAAAAACTTCTGGAGCAAATTTAGTTCATATGAACTATGAAGAACAGTTGAAGTTTAAGAAGAAAAAAGTTCAAAATGTTATGGATAAAGCTCTTGGAAAAGATTCTATCGAAGTATTAGATACGCTAGGAATGGAAGACGGATATCATTACCGTAATAAATCTGTGATTCCAGTACAAAAAGTTAATGGCGAAGTTAAGATGGGGTATTATAAACCACGAAGCCATGAGGTTGTTAATATAGAGAAATGTTTTATTCAATATGACGAACATAATGTATTGATGAATAAATTACGTAGTCTAATCTCAGAGCTTAACTTATCTGTTTATGATGAAAACAATCACTCAGGTGCTATTAGACATATTATGTTTAGAACAAATAGTCTTAAGAGTGAAATCATGGTAGGTATTGTAGCGAAGGAGAAGTTTAATGAATTAGATGAATTTGTTGAGAAAATATCTAAATTAGACGATAGAATCGTTAGTATTATGCTGAATATTAACGATAAGAAGACAAATGTAATCTTTGGTGATAAAACTGAAAGTCTTTTTGGTAAGGATTATATAACCGACACGTTAGACGGAATAGAATTTAAGATTTCACTTCGTTCATTTTATCAAGTAAATCCAGTTCAAACAGAGGTACTATATAGTAAAGCGTTGGAACTTGCAGAATTAAAAGAAACTGATACGATAATCGATGCTTACTGTGGTATTGGAACAATCAGTCTATTCGCAGCGAAGAAAGTTAAGAAAGTATACGGTATTGAAATAGTAGAAGCAGCTGTTTTAGATGCTCGTGAAAATGCTAAAAATAATAATATAACTAATGTAGAGTTTTTACTAGGTAAAAGTGAAGATGTAATTAAAAAATTAATCTCGCAGAATGTGAAATTAGATGCAGTTATTGTGGATCCACCACGTAAAGGATGCGAGGAAAGTTTCCTATGTGATTTAGCTTCAATGGAAATAGAAAAGATAGTTTATGTTAGCTGTAATCCAGCAACATTAGCTAGAGATATGGAAATTATGAGAGGTCTAGGTTATAAACTAGGTGCAGTGCAACCTGTAGATATGTTCCCAGGAACGTATCATGTAGAAGCAGTTGTTTTAATGACAAAGGAGTAGGTCGAAGCCATTAATTATGAATGATTTATGTGATAGCTATCGCGGAGTGATAGTGATAATGTAGAAGTGTCGAATATACCTGATTGATGGAAAAATTAATAATAGTTATATGAATTAAAAAAGAGGTGATATTAAAGTGAACACGGAAGTGATTGACTACAAATGGTTACTTGAGTATTTATTTGAGAATGCTGGGATAGATTATAAGAATCCTGAGAGGGAAGGATTATCTCAGGAAGAGAGAGAATGGTTTTTAAAACTTAAGGAAAAAGGGCAAAAAGCAAAGAATACTATGGAACAAATTGTTGCAAGTTGCAAAGAGTTCTCTAAACTAGAAGAAGATTCAACTATAAAATGGTTAGATGGTTCAAATACGAAAATAAGAAAGTATCTTTGGGCAGAGATGAAATATAACGAATTCAAAAAATCACCTATAAGTGTTTCTTTATTTGTAGAAAAACATAAGAAAACCGTGTTTCGTATTAGTTTAGAAATTAGAAACAACAATAGCGATGATGAATGGATGGATGTATATCATACGCACTTGGAAATTCCCCTGAAAGATGGGTTGGTATATGTTATTGGAAGTAATGAAAAGGATAATCCAAAGATTACTCCTGATTCTGTGGATACTATCAAGGAAAAGCTTAAATCGAAAGAAATTTCTAAAGTGCAAATTTGTAAGTATGTAGAACAAAGTGATGAAAAGGATAATGAACAATACCATCAAGAGGTAATGGCTGCAATCAAGAGCATATTAGAGTATTATGAGCATGTAATGAAGAGTTCAAAAGGAAGACGCTTATTGGAATCTACAAGAGAATCAGAGGAGGCATTAAGAGAAATGAATTTATTAGATAAAGGGAATAAAACTGAAGTTGTATATGATAAAAATATGATTTTATATGGTCCTCCGGGCACTGGGAAAACATATAGCACAGCAATCTATGCTGTAGCAATTTGTGACAATAAAAATGTAGAGGAATTGAAGGAAGATTATGATGGTGTAATGACGCGTTATAATAAATTGTTAGAAGAAGGACGCGTAAAATTTATAACTTTTCATCAATCATACGGGTATGAAGAATTTATAGAAGGAATTAAGCCTGTATTGAATAATCAAAACAGTATTGGGTATACAATCGAAGATGGAGCGTTTAAAGCTTTTTGTAAAGATGCAACAAAGGTAGAGGATGAAAATTCTCACAATAAGGTAGCCGATGATAACGCTGCAGATGTTTCTATGGAACAACAAGATAAGGAGTTGCCTAATAAAAATTATGTTTTTGTTATTGATGAAATCAATAGAGGAAATATTTCTAAGATTTTCGGTGAATTAATTACTTTGATTGAGGATACAAAACGCGCAGGTATGGCTGAAGCAAGAACCGCTGTATTACCGTATTCAGGTGATTTATTTAGTGTTCCGTCTAATGTATATATACTTGGAACAATGAATACCGCTGACCGTTCAATTTCATTGATGGATACTGCTCTTCGAAGAAGATTCCAATTTATAGAAATGATGCCTGATGTAGCGATTCTAGAAAAGATTGGTGCAAATAGGGTTGGAGATCTTGATGTTGCACTTATGCTTAAGACAATCAATGAACGAATTACATATCTTTATGATAGGGAACATACTATAGGTCATGCATTTTTTACTAAACTCGCTAAAAATCCTTCAATTGATACTTTAAGATCTATCTTTGAAAAATCTGTAATTCCATTATTGCAGGAATACTTTTATGAGGATTATCAGAAGATTCAATTTGTTCTTGGTGACAATGACAAAGAAGATGATTTTAAATTTATTCGTGATGAAGAGCTAAATGTAAAAAATATTTTTAAAGGCAATGTAGAAGATGCATTAGATCTTCCAGAAAAAAAATATACTATTAATAAAGAAGCTTTTGGAAAACTTCAAAGTTATAAGGATATTATTTAAAGCGTGGTGAAATAATGAATAAATTATTTGAGGTAAGAGAATTTGATAACATCATAAGTAATGTTAATTACAAAAATATTGATAACTACAAATATCTTGATGAATCAGTGTTTAAAGGACTCTTGGGATTTATTCGCGAATTTTCAAGCGATGAGAAAGATGCTGATGTATTAAATTTTATGCGTATTTCTTATAAACGAAATGTTGGGGAAGTTGTAACTATAAAAAATTACGTAGGATTAATTCAAATGAAAGATGGCTATCAGATACAAATTCTCCCAAAAATTAGTTTTGATTCTAGTGAAGATTATGGGAATAGTGAAACTAAAAAAATATTTTTAAAAATGTTGAAAAGTATGAGGGATTTTCCTAGTAAAGTTTTTAGTAATGCAAACCTGAATATAGATAGTATGAATTTGTATGAAATTTTCATAAATATGTATTTACAGGAAGTTAGGAACTTAATAAAACGTGGTATTAAATCTTCATATGTTAGGCAAGAAGGAAATTTAAAGTTCTATAAGGGAAAACTTTTAACTAGTCAACATATAAAAACTAATATAGCCCATAGGGAGAGATTTTATGTTGCTTATGATGAATTTCACCCAAATAGACCTGAAAATAAATTAGTAAAAGCAACATTGCTTAAGTTACAAAAGTTGACATCAAGTTCAGAAAATTCAAAGGAAATAAGGCAATTATTAACAGCTTTTGAAATGATAGATCCTTCTGTAAATCATTCAAAAGAATTTTCTCAAGTGAGAATTGATAGAACTACAAAAGATTATGAAATATTAATGAAATGGTCAAGAGTATTCTTGCTGAACAAATCATTTACTACATTCTCTGGAGAAAATACGTCTAGAGCTCTTCTTTTCCCTATGGAGAGTGTGTATGAAAGTTATGTTGCTCAACAAGTTAAGAAGACTTTAGGAAATGATGGGTGGAGTGTCTCAAGCCAAGACAAAGGGTATTATTTATTTACGGAGCCAAGAAAACAATTTGGACTAAGACCTGATATTGTTTGCAAAAAGGGAGATCGAATTGTTGTTATGGATACAAAATGGAAAAATCTGATCAAAAAAGAGAGGTCTAATTATGGTATTTCTCAAAGTGATATGTATCAGATGTACGCTTATTCAAAAAAATATAAAACATCGGAAGTGTGGCTTCTTTATCCATTAAATGATGAAATGAGAAATCATCCTGATATTGAGTTTGATTCAGGAGATGGAACACTAGTCAGATTACATTTTATAGATTTAACTAGAATAAATGAAACGATGGAAGAATTAAGAGAAAAGTTAAACGTACCCGAAAACGAATAGTGTTACTAAAGATTACTTTGTATTTATGAAAGGGAACAATTTTATGCCTACATTTGAAAAAAATTTAGAAAAAAATGGAATTGAAATATCGTTTGATAGTATACCTGATGAAGAAGTTCGATCTGAATTAAAAATAAATGGATTTAGATGGCATAGAGCGAATAAATTATGGTATGCAAAAGAAACGCCGGAGAGGTTAAAGCTAGCAGAAAAATTATGTGGTAAAGCTGAGAAGAAACGTTATTGTTACTGTTCGTCATTACAAGATTTCTTTAGTATTGATAAAAAGAAATGGTTCTCTACAATGAAGAGGGAATTTTCTTCGGAATATGGTTTACGACTTGAAAAGTTACAAGAATTGGCATGGGAGGACTGCTTTGATAAACTTCAAGAATTTCTTCGATTTATTGATAATAAAAATAAAATGTTTGATATTATTTTTGAGTATTCTCTACCATATGAATCTGGAAGAAGGCCTGATGTACTTTTAATTAGTGAAGAACAGGTAATTATCCTGGAATTTAAGATGAAGGATAAGTTTTTACCGGAGGACATTGATCAGGTAGCTGCATATGCAAGAGATATCAGTGAATATCATTACGAATCAAGAAATAAATTAGTAACACCTATTCTTGTTTTAACAAAATCAGTCAATAAAAAACCTAGTAAATTATCCAATGGTGTGATAATTTTATCAGTGAATTATTTATCAACTTTGATAGATAAGGAATCTTCAGAAACGGTTACACCATGTAATATAGATAACTGGATAAACTCTAGATACGAACCGTTACCTACTATTGTAGAAGCAGCTAAGAAATTTATGGAAAATGAATCTTTACCAAATATAAAGAAAATTACTAGTACCGGTATTCCGGATGCTATTAAATTTTTAAAAGAATTAACAGCTGATGCAAAAGTTAATAAAAAACATATTCTTGCCTTAGTCACAGGTGTGCCAGGAGCTGGAAAAACATTTCTTGGATTACAGTATGTGTATGATGTTTGTAAATCAAATGAGAATGTAAATTCAGTATATTTATCTGGAAACGGACCTTTAATTGAAGTTCTTACAGATGCCCTTAATAGTGATGTATTTGTAAAGAATATTCATACTGTTGTCAATGAACATATTTTAGGAAAAACGAAAGGATTTAATAAGAATATACTCGTTTTTGATGAAGGGCAACGAGCATGGGATAAAGAACAGATGTTTAAGAAAAGAAACACTAGTATGTCAGAAGCAGATATTTTGATTGATTTAGCAGAAAAAGAGCTTGAGTGGTCGGTACTGTTGATTCTTGTCGGAGAAGGGCAAGAGATTAATACTGGTGAAAATTCGGGATTAATTCAATGGGATACAGCACTAAAAAAATCTAATAAGAAGTGGATAGTGGTATGTCCCGATAAATTAGTTGATATATTTAAAGAAACTCATACCGTTATAGCGAATGATAATTTTAATTTGAATGAAACCTTACGAAGTTATCTTGCTAATGATGTAAGTAAATTTATAAATCTGCTACTTGACGGGGAAATAGAAAAGGCCAAAAACTTATCAACTCCTATTCTTAAAGCAGGGTTTAATATGTATGTTACACGTGATTTAAAAAAAGCAAAGGAATATTGTAAAAATAGATATTCGGATAATAAAAATAAGCGATATGGGATTCTGGCATCTTCGAAGGCATATAATTTGTCTTATTATAGTATTAAACCAATATTTAAGCCTCAGATATCAAAATGGTTTAATAGCGAACCTTTTGAATCAGAATCATGTTGTCAGTTAAATATAGCGATATCTGAATTTGATTGTCAGGGACTAGAAATTGATATGCCAATTATTGGTTGGGGAATAGATATGTTATGGAATGGTAATAATTGGGATAAATTCAAAAAAGATGAAGGTATTGATAGTGAATCTAATATATATAGAAAAAATAGTTATAGAGTACTTTTAACTAGAGGAAGAGATGGTTTTATTGTATTTATACCGGATGAGCCAAGATTTAATCCCACATTTGAGATTTTATTAAATTCAGGTCTTCAAAAACTTAATTAAAAAGAAGAGAAAACTAGAAATAGATATAATATATATCCTAAAGTATTATAAATTTTTTGATATGTATTTTATAGAATTTTTATTAGAGATTATTTTTCAGCTGTAACAGGAGTTAGCCAGTTTAAGTTTAATGCTAAAGTAAATGTAGAAATTGAAGTAATTAGATGAATAATATGGTGAAATATAAGTGGGGCTTGTTCTACAGTTTTTATGATTTATGAACTCAGAGAAATATAGTATAACTAGAATAAAGAAAGTTAATTAAGGATGAAAAGTGATACATATATAGTTTTGGAGGTGAGTGTGTGATAGAAATTAGACCTAGTTTTAAAGATATAGAATCATTTGAGGAATTTAACAAGTACTATTGGTATCGAGAAGAACTTTCGCAAATATGTAAGTCTCTTGGACTAGAGTATAGATGTACAAAGAAAGAATTGAACTATATTATTGAACAATATTTCAAGGGGAATAGAATAGAAAAGTCTACGAGGAAAGTAAATAAAAAACATGCCGAAGTGATATCCTTAAATACACCATTGCTAGAATGTGGTTTTTCTTTTAACCAAAAATTTAGAGATTATTTTTCAGCTGTAACAGGAGTTAGCCCGTTTAAATTTAATGCTGATATGGCAACGGCTTGGAGAAAAGTAAAAAGTGATAACGATAAAGAATTTACAATTCAAGATATGATAAAAATATATTATGGAGAGTCAGATTACGCCAAGTATGATAATTCGACTTGTCAGTGGAATCAATTTCTGAAAGAATTTTGTGCAGATGAACACAGCAATAATTATTCTAACAAGTTAAAAGTTGCAGCTATCCTTTGGAAAGAAGTTAGAGATTCAAAAAATGAAAAAATCTATTCAAAGGATCTTTTAAGTGAATATGCATATAAATTAGAAGCGTATCGCAAGTAGAAGCAACTTGTCATTGCAGAGATGTATGGGAAAACTAGCAATTAAATCTATAATAGAATAATGATAAAAGCACCTTATATCCTATGAAAAGAGTCATTTGTGATGACTTTTGTAGGTATATAAGGTGCTTTTATTTATTCTTGATTTCTTTATTGAGTTTATTTTGTTACATCAGGCACTTTCCCAGGATTCATATCGAGATTTAGATCTGTGGATTTGAATGGGTGTGGGTTTGCCTCTGGTGGTTGTACTTTGAGTTCTGGATGTAACCATTGTAATTGTTTTAGTTCCCAGTCGTACTTGGCACCGTCGTTTTGTAATTGGCGAATGTCTTTAAAGATACCATCCAGTTGGTCGCTATGTTTATTAGCCATCCCTTCTAGGA
>ENA-OWMY01000186-OWMY01000186.1-metagenome-genome-assembly--contig:-NODE-186-length-19770-cov-12.165965_pt1 | contig 19770 bp, 19 predicted proteins | sample MGYA00245358_ERZ651122 | MGnify/ENA primary metagenome ERZ651122 (study PRJEB26857, sample SAMEA4031752) | metagenome | biome: human; feature: oral; material: saliva | place: Philippines | collected 2014...
TTCGCATGCTGGAATCAAAATCCAGTGTCTTAACCGCTTGACGACTCCCCAACTTTATCAAATCATTTGAAACAAAGGATGAATGTCTAAACCTTCAACACAATATGCTTCATATGATTGTGAAACTTGTTGGTATATATTGTTTGCTTCTTGCTGACTATCCGTAGAGAGAAATACACATGCTCCAGATCCTGTCATTATTGCAGAACCGTATTTGGATAATTCACAATAAGCTTCCCAAACTTCAGGATATTCCTGAAAAACAACAGCCTGCATATCATTCCTGAATGGCTGCAAAGATTGGAAAGTCGGCATTATGCTTGGTTTGGAATTTCGTGTCAAGTTCCCATGCGAGAAAATTTTGGGAGTGGAAACATGAGCCTTGGGTTTGATGATGACATACCATTGCTTCGGTATGTCGATAGGGGATAATTGTTCGCCTATTCCTTTGGCAAAGGCATTTTTGCCGAAAAGGAAGAAGGGAATATCTGCACCCAGAGTCACACCTAAATCAATTAACTGTTGGCGGGATAATCCGCATTCCCACCAATGATTCAATACGGTGAGTGTGGTTGCTGCATCCGAACTGCCCCCTCCCAAGCCGGCGCCTGTCGGGATTTTTTTATCCAACCAAATTTCAACGCCTAATTTTGAGTTAGTGTGTTTTTGCAGTAAAGATGCGGCACGGTATGCCAGGTCTTGTTCCGGTGGAATATCGCCTGTCGGTGTGTGGAGTATGATAAGGTCGTCTGAACGTGGTTTCAGATAAACGGTATCGCATAAGTCAATCAGGCAGAAAATGCTTTCTAGGTTGTGGTAGCCGTCTGCGCGTTTTCCGGTGATTCTGAGATCTAGGTTGAGTTTGGCAGGAGCCGGGAAGGCTTGTGCTTCGTTTGGAATCATTTTGTTTACGGTTGTCTGGCAAGATAGTTATTTTCTGGCGGCACATTGGGTTTGGGTGTCGCCCTCGGGATGATCGTCGAGATTGTCAAATGCCAAGCGCAGAGTGAGTTTCGGGCTTTCCAATAGGAGGGTTTTGGGTTTGCCGTTGCTGTTGAGTGTGCGGGAAATTGTCCAGTCGAATTGTTGCAGGCGGCTGCCAGGGAGCAGTTGGTATGGTGCGTCGGCTACACGTTTTCCGCTTGCCCAAATGTGCAGGTATTGGATAGGGAGTTCGAATCCCAATAGGCGGTTGCTAAGTTCTTGTGCCGTGGAGGCTTCATATGTACGGCCTTTGTTATCGACAGCCAATACGCCTTGATTGTCTTGACACAACTGCCCTACGGTGCTGCCGATTGGGGTGTTGATGTTGATGGTTTGGACTTGGTTTTGGTATGTCCAATCGAAGTTGGCGTAAGAGCCTTTGCCTTCGAGTTTGACGGCGATTCGTCCTTCGGCGGAAAAATCGTTGACTGTTTCAGCCGGTTGCCAACCATTTTGCTGCGGGAACTCGGGGCGGGCGCAGGCGGTGATGAGGAGGGTTAGGGCGGCTGCGGATAATATATTGGTCTGTTTCATGATAAATCCTATGCAGGGGAAGGGTCGTCTGAAAAGTTTTCAGACGACCTGTTTTTATTTTGTTTTGGCGGAAGGGTGGTTTTTGCGCGGGGGAACGGGGATGTTGAATCGGCGCATGGTTTCTTTCAATAAACCGATGTCGCCTTCTTGTTTCAAACCTTCGGTCCAAACGGCTTTGGCATCTTCTTGCTTGCCGAGCTTCCACAAAACTTCGCCCAAATGCGAGGCGACTTCAGCGTCGGGATATTGTTCGAAGGCGTATTGCAGGTAGGGCAAGGCGGTTTCGGCATCGCCTTTCAGATAATATGCCCAACCGAGACTGTCGTTGATGGCGGGATTTTCCGGTTCAACCTGATACGCGGCCTGAATCAGTTTGAATGCTTCGTTTAAATCATATTTCGGGGAAGAAAGCATGATATAGCCTAGTGCATTCATGCCGCTGGTACTGTCGGGGGATATTTCCAACTGGCGGCGAAGGTCGGCAATAGCTTTGTCGCGCTCTCCAATTTTGTCGTAAACCATGGCGCGTTGATAGAGGATGTCGGGCAGCAGTTGGTTGGCATCAGGCTGTTTGGAAGCTTTTACCATGAGTGTATTCAACTCTGATAGTGCTTTTTTGGGGTTGTCATGTTTGGCGATGGCAAACAGGGAAACACGCTGTAATTCGCGCGCACCGAAAAAGCGTCCCTGCTGCTCGGGCAGTTTGAGCGCACGTTGTGCCAATTCCCACGCGGCTTTGCCGTTGCCTTGTTCGGCTTCGAGCGAGGCGCCGAGAACGGTTTTGTCGAAAATGTAATCCGCAGAATTGATTTTGCCGAGCCATTGTTTGGCCTTGACGTAATCTTTGGCATCGGCATAAGTCATGGCGCCGATCAGGGCGGCACGGCTTTGTTGTTGGCTTGTGCCGGATTGGTAGGCTTTTTCGAGGTAATGGTTGACAACGGATAAGTCATCTTTACGGCTGGAGGAGAGTATCGCAGCCTGGATAAACAAATCGGGCGAGGGATTGTCTTCCAGTAATGTTTTCAGACGACTGTATGCCTTGTCGGGGCGGTGGTTGGTAACCAGGTTGGTGATTTCAAGCTCCTGCCATACGGATGACAGTTTGCGCGTGTCGGTTTGTTCGAAGAATCCGTTGAGGATTTCCGGACTGCGTTGCGCCATCAGGCGCAAGGTGAGCATGGTCGGAGGCAGGATTTCCGAATCCAGTTTGGCGAGTCTTTGCAGGGCGGCAATGGCATTTTTTTTCTTGCCGTCGTATGCGCTGTAAATGGCATCTGCAATCGCCGCTTCAGGCATTTCAGGGTATTTGAGTGTTTCTTTATGAACTTGTGCCGAGGCCTTTTCTGCTAAATCAGGCTGCTGGACGGCGGTTTGGGCCAGAAGTAGGAAAATACGGCGGTTTTGTTCTTCGGTAGCGCCTGCAAGGACTTCATCCAAGCCGCTGAGGTGTTTGTCGTTTTTTCCGAGTAGAAGGTCGCGCAGCCAAGTCATGCGTTTTTGCGCTGCACCCGGAACAGGTTCGATTTCCCGCCATTTTTGATAAATCAATTCGGCCTGTTCAAATGCATTGAGTGAAACCGCCATTTCCAATGCGCGTTCTGCTACGTCGGGTGATTTTGTGCGGTCGAGCATATGCATATAGGTGCCCAAAGCCATACCGGCATCCCCTTTTTGCAAAGCCATCTCGCCGCCTAAAAGCGTGAAAACTTTCCAAGCGCGATCGTTTGCAGCAATCAAGCGCTCTTGTTCGGCGAGCCTTGCGTCAGGCGTACGGCGGTTTTTTTTCTGAATGGTTTGGGATTGGATTTTAACTTCTGGTACAGATTCTTGTTTGGCGGCGATGGTTTGAGCAGAAAAAAGCAGCATGACGGCGGCTGTCAGTGTGCGGATATGGGACGGAGACAAAAACATGATAAGCCTTTATTCAAAAAAAACGGACTGAAGCGCAGATAATCCGTCGTGAAAACAGCCGATACTTTATCACAAGCGCTTGTCTTTGTAGATTCGTGAGCTTTAAGCAACCGTAAACCTAATGTAATATTCTTTTTTCAGACGACCTATCGATTATTATTTTCGGAGTCTGTATATGGAGATGAGGCAGAACGATCTTGTGGATTTTTTCGGGCAGGCATTTCGTTATGCCAGCATAGCGCAAGAGGAACGAAACCGTTTTGTCCGGCAGGAAGGTAAAACAGCCGCCGTTTTGCTGGCAGTCGTTCGGCGGGAAGGGCGGTGGCAAATTGTGCTGACGCGTCGCGCCGATACCCTGCGACACCATACCGGGCAGATTGCTTTTGCCGGTGGCAGGTCAGACGAAGGGGATAAAGACTTTATTGTGACGGCATTGCGTGAAACTGAAGAGGAGACGGGAATTGCACCGCATTTTTGGCAGGTTTTTCCACTGTTGCCGCCTTATTACACGCCGTCCGGTTATGAAGTTCATCCGGTTTTGGCACTCTGTCCGGAAAATCCGCCAACTTGCGTCAATAGTGGGGAAGTGGCTGAAATCTTTTACTTGCCATTGGATTTTGCATTAGATATGGACAACTATAGCAGCCGCAGCTTCATCTATGAAGGCAATATGATCGCTACGCCTGTTTTGCCGTATTTGCATTACGATATTTGGGGATTAACTGCACTGATATTGTATGGGTTGGCAGAACGTTACCAGTATTATTGTGTCGATCGGAAGGGTATAAAGTGAAAATACGGATACAGGATTTTGCTGTGCTTTACGGTTGAGGTTGTTACAGTGAAATTATGTCATGATACAATTAACACATTGATGATTATTACAAAATCATTTTTTTGTTTGACAATGTGGTCTGGGAATGAAGCAGATGAATTATTGTGCTCCCGGATAGCTGGTACTTTGAAATATAAAGTAAGAGGAAAGTTTATGAGACCGATTAAAAAAGCCGTTTTCCCCGTAGCCGGTATGGGTACGCGCTTTCTGCCTGCCACCAAAGCCAGTCCGAAAGAAATGCTGCCTATCGTCGATAAACCGTTGATTCAATACGCGGTAGAAGAAGCAGTAGAAGCCGGTTGCACAGAAATGGTGTTCATTACAGGCCGCAACAAACGCAGTATCGAAGACCATTTCGACAAAGCCTACGAGCTGGAAACCGAGCTGGAAATGCGTCAAAAAGACAAGCTGCTGGAACACGTCAAAGATATTCTGCCTTCTAACATTACCTGCCTTTACATTCGTCAAGCCGAGGCTTTGGGTTTAGGACACGCCGTATTGTGTGCTCGTGCCGCAGTGGGCGACGAACCCTTTGCCGTTATTCTCGCCGACGACCTGATTGACGCACCCAAAGGCGCACTGAAGCAAATGGTCGATATCTACAATCAAAGCGGCAACAGCGTTTTGGGCGTGGAAACCGTTGATCCGTCACAAACCGGCTCTTACGGCATTGTAGAAGTGGAAAAATTAAACAGCTTTCAACGGATTACCAATATTGTAGAGAAACCGAAACCTGAAGAAGCCCCGTCCAATCTTGCCGTTGTCGGCCGTTATATCCTGACTCCTCGCATTTTCAGCCTTCTGGAAAACCTGCCGCGCGGTGCAGGCAACGAAATCCAACTGACCGACGGCATTGCCCGCCTGTTGGATCACGAGTTCGTTCTCGCCCATGCCTTCGACGGCAAACGCTACGACTGCGGCAGTAAACTGGGTTATCTCGAAGCTACCGTTGCCTACGGCTTGAAACATCCGGAAACCGGCGCTCAGTTCCGCGAACTCTTAAAACAATATTCTTAAGCCTGATCTAGTCTTGAAAAGATAAGGTCGTCTGAAAGAGTCTCTTGATTTCTTTTCAGACGACCTTTCCTATTGCAGTGATATAATCCGTTTTCTCTTTTAAATTCAGACATATTATGGACAATACATCCGAAGAAACCATGCGCCTTTCCAAGCGTATGGCGCAATTAGGTTTATGCTCGCGCCGCGAGGCAGACAGCTACATCGAGCAAGGCTGGGTCAAGGTCAACGGGCAAACCGCCGTACTCGGTCAGAAAGTAACCGAACGCGACCGCATCGACCTCAACCGGCAGGCGCATGAAAGACAGGCAGAGCGCGTCACCATCCTGCTCAACAAGCCCGTCGGCTACGTCAGCGCGCAGGCGGAAAAAGGCTACAAATCCGCTGCCGAGCTGATTACCGCCGACAACCGTTGGGAAAGCGACGATAGCCACATCCCGTTCAGCGAAAAACACAAATTCGGCTTGGCGCCAGCCGGACGGCTGGACATCGATTCCGTCGGATTGCTGGTGTTGACGCAGGACGGGCGCATCGCCAAGCAGCTTATCGGCGAAAACAGCGGCAGCGAAAAAGAATATCTAGTGCGCGTGCGCGGTAAATTGGACGAAAAAGGACTTGCCTTGCTTAACCACGGATTGAGTCTGGACGGCGAGAAACTGCGTCCTGCCAAAGTAGAATGGCAAAACGAAGACCAGTTGCGTTTCGTGTTGAAACAAGGCAAAAAGCGGCAAATCCGCCGTATGTGCGAACTCGTCGGTTTGCGCGTTGTCGGGTTGAAGCGGATTCGGATGGGTAAAGTCAAACTGGGCAAACTGCCGCCCGGCAAATGGCGTTATCTGCGTGCGGATGAGTCGTTTTAAACGTGTTAACCGCTGCTGCTTGCAGTACAATAGGGATAGGTCGTCTGAAAATTGTGGCACATTTTCAGACGACCTTGTTTTTGGGAAAACCGATTATTTGTTTTGTAATAAAGGAGGAGCTTTTCGTATTAAATGGATGATTTAGGTAAGTTGGGTGTGTGGTAGATGGTGCTTTTAAAGTAATTTCTTATTGGTTTTTGAGTATTTTATTTTAGATGTTTGTATTGTATTTTCTAGAATCATTCCCAGACTTCCAAATAGCACCCTGTTTAATTTTTGTCATAAATGTTTAAATTTAATCATCATTCTTGAAAATTAGCTTATAATAGGCAAGTTTCCGTCGAAACAGTTACAAAAATTTTAATAAGGTAACGGCAAAGTCTGAAAAGGGATGCGAGGTTTGTCCGGGTTTGCCATAGAATTTAAATTACCTACATGAAGATAAGACGTTTTCTCCTACATTTTCTCAACCGCCACGCCGTTGCCCGCATTTTGGTATACGGCAAATTGATGCGCATCGACAAGCCTATCGGCACGTTGCTGCTGCTTTGGCCGACCTATTGGGCGTTATGGGTCGCTTCGGAAGGCATTCCGGAAGCGGATATTTTTTGGGCGTTTACCGCCGGTACGTTCTTTATGCGCAGCGCAGGCTGCGTGATCAACGACTTTGCCGACCGCAATTTTGACGGCTCGGTCGAGCGCACGAAAAACCGCCCCTTTGCCCGCGGGTTGGTTTCTAAAACGGAAGCGATTCTGCTGACCGTCATCCTCTGCCTGCTTGCCGCCCTCTGCATGACGCCGCTGAACCTGTTGACTTGGGTGATGAGTGTTCCCGCGCTGTTTTTGGCGATGACTTACCCCTTTACCAAACGGTTTTTCCCGCTGCCGCAGTTTTATTTGGGGCTGGCGTTTTCTTTCGGGATTCCGATGGCGTTTGCCGCCGTCCGCAGCGGCGTGCCTTCTACGGCGTGGCTGATGTTTACCGCCAATGCTTTATGGACGCTTGCCTACGACACGATTTATGCGATGGCGGACAAGGAAGACGATTTGAAAATCGGGATTAAAACTTCGGCCATCACGTTCGGCGATCACGATATTTCCGCATCCATGCTCTGCCATTTTTGGTTTACCGCGCTGATGGCGGTGTTGGGCGTGAAAATCGGCGCGACATGGCCGTATTGGATCATGCTGCCTGCGGTGGTGTGGCTGCAAATCGGTCAATACCGTGCCATCAAAACCCGCGACCGCCAGACTTGTTTTAAAGTGTTTTTGGATAACAACCATATCGGTCTGCTCTGGTTCTTGGGTCTGTCGGGGCATTATTTGTGGACTGTGGCTGCTACGCGGTTGTAGGGCAATAGAATGGATAACACGTCGTCTGAAAAGGTTTTCAGACGACGTTTTGTGTTTTTGGGGAAGGGCGGACTGATGATGGCGCTGGGTTTTATCTGGTATCCGAACCTGCGATAAACCACTTGCCACCGTTTCAGACGACCTTGTGTATGGGTTAAGAAATATCAAAGAAACAGCGTTTCTTGTTAGCAATCTGAGTGTAAATTGCGTGTTCAGGATTGAGGTTTGTACAGACAGTCGGTACAATTCCATTTCATTTTGCCACATCAAAAGAGATTTCTATGAGCCTTATCGGCGAAATTTTGCCTTTGTCCCATATTGTTTTGGACTTGGAAGTCGGCAGCAAAAAACGCTTGTTTGAAGAAGCGGGCCTGCTGCTTGAACATGAAGCAGAATTACCTCACGGCGATGTCTTCGACTGCCTGTTTGCCCGCGAAAAGCTGGGTTCGACCGGTTTGGGGCAGGGCGTCGCCATTCCGCACGGCCGTCATGCCTGCGTGAAAAAAGCGACCGGCGCGTTTATCCGCACGAAAGAACCGGTTGCTTTCGATGCGCCCGACGGCAAACCCGTATCCCTGATTTTTACCCTGCTTGTGCCGGAAAATGCGACCGGCGAGCATTTGGAAGTCTTGTCCAAACTGGCGGGCAGGTTCTCGCAAAAAGCCGTCCGTGAAGCCTTGATGTCCGCGACCTCTGCCGAGGAGGTGCGCAAACTTCTGGCAGAAGAGTAAAGAATGCCCAGTATATCCGTCCGCCGCCTGTTTTCCGATAATCAGCACAAGCTCCAACTTGCTTGGGCGGCAGGCAATTCGGGTGCGGACAACCGCATCGGAGTAGAGGCCGACAAACCCGTTTTGGCGTTGGTCGGCCATTTGAATTTTATCCATCCCAATCAAATCCAAGTCGTCGGCGTTGCCGAAGCCGAATATCTCAAGCGCCTCGAATCGGGCGAGTTGAATTACGACTTCGGCGAACTCTTCGATATTCCCATGTCGCTGGTCATTGTTGCCAACGGTCTGGCGGTTTCGCCCAAATTGCGCGACTACTGCCATAAAAACGACATCCCGCTGCTGACTTCCAAGCTTGAAAGCCCGTATTTGATGGACGTGTTGCGGATTTATCTGCAACGCACGTTGGCAACTTCCATCGTCAAACACGGCGTATTCCTCGATGTATTTGAAGTCGGCGTGCTGATTACCGGTCATTCCGGCTTGGGTAAAAGCGAATTGGCGTTGGAATTGATTTCGCGCGGACACAGCCTGATTGCCGATGATGCGGTCGAGCTTTTCCGTACCGGCCCCGAAACGCTCGAAGGCCGCTGCCCGCCGATGTTGCGTGATTTCCTTGAAGTGCGCGGTTTGGGCATACTCAACATCCGCCACATTTTCGGCGAAACCTCCATCCGTCCGAAAAAAATCCTCCAATTGATTATCAACCTGGTCGCTGCCGACGACGATTACATGAAGCAGCTCGACCGCTTGAGCATACGCACGGAAACCGAGTCCATCCTCAACGTCAACGTCCGTTCCGTCACCCTGCCTGTCGCCGTGGGCCGCAACCTTGCCGTATTGGTTGAAGCGGCAGTGCGCAACTACATCCTCCAGTTGCGCGGCAAAGACAGTACCAAAGAATTCCTCGAACGCCATCAAACACAACTCAAAGAAAACGAACAAAACCATGAAAATCGTCCTGATTAGCGGATTGTCCGGCTCGGGCAAGTCCGTTGCCCTCAAACAGCTTGAAGACCTCGGCTATTTCTGTGTGGACAACCTGCCGCTGGAAATGCTGCCTTCTCTGGTGCTGCACCATATCGAGCGTGCCGATGAAACCAAACTCGGCGTGAGCGTCGATGTCCGTTCCGGCATCAACATTCAGGAAGCGCAGGAGCAAATCCAATACCTGCGCGATGAAGGCCATCAGGTCGAAGTATTGTTTGTGGAGGCAGAAGAAAGCGTGCTGGTGCGCCGTTTTTCCGAAACGCGGCGCGGCCATCCGCTGTCGGGGCTGAACCTTACCCTGCTGGAAAGCCTGCAAAAAGAGCGCGAATGGCTGTTCCCGCTCAAAGACATCGCCTACTGCATCGACACATCCAAAATGAACGCGCAGCAACTGCGTTACGCCGTTCAACAATGGCTCAACATTGAGCGCAGAGGGCTTTTGGTTATCCTCGAATCTTTCGGCTTCAAATACGGTGTGCCGAACAACGCCGATTTCATGTTCGATATGCGCAGCCTGCCCAATCCCTATTACGATCCCGAGCTGCGCCCCTATACCGGCATGGACGCCCCCATTCAAGCGTATCTCGACCAGCAGCCCCTGGCGCAGGAAATGGTGGACGATATCGACCACTTTATGAACCACTGGCTCCCGCGCCTGCAAAAAGAAAGCCGCAGCTACGTTACCATCGCCATCGGCTGTACCGGCGGGCAGCACCGTTCCGTCTATGTCGTCGAAAAAATCGCCCAACGCCTGCAAGGACATTACGAACTGCTGGTCCGCCACAGACAGGCGCACAACCTGTCCGGACGTTGATTCCCCTTTTCAGACGACCTTTTCGATATTTAGTGGATTAAATTTAAATCAGGACAAGGCGACGAAGCCGCAGACAGTACAAATAGTACGGCAAGGCGAGGCAACGCCGTACTGGTTTAAATTTAATCCACTATAAAAGGAGAAACCCATGAAACACATCCTCACCCTCGCACTCGCCTGCACACTCGCCGCCTGCGCCACCGAAGTCCCCGCCTACCGCTGGCACCGCACCGGCGCAAGCGAATCCGACGTTTCCCGCCAAATCAACGTTTGCAAATCACAAGCGCAACACGACGCCAAACACGGACGCGAATCCAAATCCCTTGAGCAATGTATGGACGAAGCCGGCTACTACCGCTACGAACATGGCAACCTCTAAACCTTGAGCGCCCCAAACCAAAAGGTCGTCTGAAAAACCGCGAAGGCTTTCAGACGACCTTTGCACAGAAAACGGACAAACCTCAAGGTCGTCTGAAAACACCGCCGAACCACTTTTCAGACGACCCCACCGCAAATCAGACAGAAAGAACAAAACATGGCAATCCAATGGTTTCCCGGCCACATGAACAAAGCAAAAAAAGCCATCGCCGAACGCACCAAAAGCGTCGATATGGTGATTGAAATGCTGGATGCGCGTATGCCCGCCTCCAGTGAAAATCCCCTGCTTGCCCAGCTTTCCAAAGGCAAACCCAAACTCAAAATCCTCAACAAACAAGACCTTGCCGACCCCGAGCGCACCAAAATCTGGCTCGAACACTACAACAGCCGTCCCGACACCCGTGCCATCGCCCTTGATTCCTCCGAAACCGGCGCACACGGCAAAATCACCCAAGCCTGCCGCGCCATGATTCCCCACCGCCAAGGCATAGACAAACCCCTGCGCGTCCTCATCTGCGGCATCCCCAACGTCGGTAAATCTACCCTCATCAACGGCATGATAGGCAAAAAATCCGCCAAAACCGGCAACGAACCTGGTATCACCAAAGCCGAACAACGCCTCTTCCTCGCCGATGACTTCTGGCTCTACGACACACCCGGAATGCTGTGGCCGAAAATCATCGTCGAAGAAGGCGGCTACAACCTCGCCGCCGGCGGCGCAGTCGGACGCAACGCGCTGGACGAAGAAGAAGTCGCCCTCGAACTCTTAGACTACCTCCGCCGCCACTACCTCCCCATGTTGCAAGAACGCTACCAAGCCGACAAAGACCCCAGCAGCCACTGGGACGACAACTCATGGCTCGAGTGGATAGCCAAAAAACGCGGCGCAGTCCTCAGCGGCGGACGGATCAACTACCAAAAAGCCGCCGAAAACATCCTCACCGACTTCCGCGAAGGCAAAATCGGCAGAATCACCCTCGAAACACCGAACCAATGGGAAACATGGCTCAAAAAAGCACGCCAAAAAGAAGCCGAACTCAAAGCCATTCGCGAAGCCAGAAAGGCAGAACGCAAAGGGCAGAAGCCGGCGGACGAGTAGGGCGGTATGGTTGGCTAAAATAGAAAATATCCGTGTCTCCATTTCCGCATAGGAATGAATTCAAGCATCGAACGCTATATAATTTGCTACAAAAAGGTCGTCTGAAACCCGAAACTGATTTTCAGACGACCTGTTCCAAATATTCACAATCAACAAGAAAACCAAAAAATGACCGAAACCCAATCCCTAGAACTCGCCAAAGCGTTGATTTCCCGCCCGTCCGTTACCCCCGACGACCGAGATTGCCAAAAACTGCTTGCCGAACGCCTACACAAAATCGGTTTTGCGGCTGAAGAACTCCATTTCGGCGACACCAAAAACATCTGGTTGCGACGCGGTACGAAAGCTCCCGTCGTCTGTTTTGCAGGGCATACCGACGTCGTGCCGACAGGCCCTGTTGAAAAATGGGATTCGCCCCCGTTCGAGCCGACCGAGCGCGACGGAAGATTATACGGGCGCGGCGCGGCGGACATGAAAACCAGCATCGCCTGCTTTGTTACCGCCTGCGAACGCTTCGTTGCCGAACATCCCGACCACCAAGGCAGCATTGCGCTCCTGATTACTTCCGACGAAGAGGGCGACGCGCTGGACGGTACGACCAAAGTCGTCGATGTGTTGAAAGCGCGCGACGAGCTTATCGACTACTGCATCGTCGGCGAACCGACCGCCGTGGACAAATTGGGCGATATGATTAAAAACGGTCGACGCGGCTCGCTGTCGGGCAACCTGACCGTCAAAGGCAAGCAAGGCCATATTGCCTATCCCCATTTGGCAATCAATCCCGTGCATACTTTTGTTCCGGCCTTGTTAGAGCTGACGCAGGAAGTCTGGGACGAAGGCAACGAATACTTCCCACCAACCAGCTTTCAAATTTCCAATATCAACGGCGGTACAGGCGCGACCAACGTTATTCCGGGCGAGCTGAACGTCAAATTTAATTTCCGCTTCTCCACCGAGTCCACCGAAGCAGGGCTGAAACAACGCGTCCACACCATTTTGGACAAACACGGTGTGCAATACGATTTGCAGTGGTCGTGTTCGGGGCAGCCCTTCTTGACTCACGCGGGCAAACTGACCGATGTGGCACGTGCAGCCATTGCCGAAATCTGCGGCGTAGAGACCGAATTGTCCACCACCGGCGGCACTTCGGACGGACGTTTCATTAAAGCCATTGCGAAAGAACTCATCGAATTAGGCCCGTCCAATGCCACCATCCACCAAATCAACGAAAACGTGCGGCTGGACGATATTCCGAAGCTGTCTGCGGTGTATGAGGGGATATTGGCGCGGTTGTTGGCTGAAAAGGTCGTCTGAAAAGAAGATGGGCTATCGGATATGGATGTCCGATAATTTGATTAGATCTAACGTGAGTTTGAGATAACGCATTGATTTTTATGTAGAGCGATTTATTTGAACGGCAATCCATTCCCTCTCCCGTGGGAGAGGGTTAGGGAGAGGGTATTAGGGCGGCAACGGAAATATTGTCTGTATCTGCCCCGTTTTACCCTCTCCCCGACCCTCCCCCGCAGGGGAGGGAGCCAAGTTGCAGGCACGCCGACGGAATATGGTTGAAACCCGGCCCCTCAGGGCAGTAGAATTTTGTTTATTTTTTGGGAAGTAACCCCTTCCAAATCAGGGTAAACAGGGCTGCGCCTTATGTGCAGCCCTGTGTGTTGAAACATTGAGGAATATAACCGTGCCGTCAAATTACTTTCATACGCGTGAACGATTGGGTGCTTTAGGCGGCATCGTGCAACATCATACCGCCTTGTACCGCAGCGTGGCGGTACATGAACCGACCGTGGTTATCGTGCGGCGCGGATGCAAGAAGCTGCGGTGGGCGGGGCGCGAATTGAGGATTGCGGCGGGTGAGGTTGTTGCGTTGGCAGGCGGGCAGACGTTTGACGTCATCAATATTCCTGATTCAGACGACCTCTATCAGGCGCAATGGATTGCTTTCGAACAGGAAGCCATAGAAAGGTTTGCCGCACAATACGGGACGGCGCAGGCAGTGTGCGATGCGGTGAAGCTGCCGCACCCCGGGCGGATGAACGCGGCGTTTGATTATGCGGCTGCGGTACTGGCGGATGAAGAAGTGCCGCACAATGCGGCGGAGGCCGCGCTTTGCGGCGTGTTGGCGTGGTTGCAGCATGACGGCATCGGTTTTGCCGTGTACGAAGGCTTCAACCTGATGCGGCAAATCCGCAAACTGATTACCGCCGATATGGCTGCGGACTGGTCGTCGGCGATGCTGGCGCAGCGGCTTAATTGCAGCGAGGCTGCGTTGCGGCGGCGGTTGGCGCGGCAGGACACGAATTTCCGTACGCTGCTGACGGATGTACGCATGATGCGCGCGCTGACGCTGTTGCAGGTTACGCAATGGCCGGTGGCGCAGATTGCCGGCGCGGTCGGCTATGACTGCCCGTCCCGTTTCAGCGCGCGCTTCAAAGAGCGGTTCGGTTGCGTACCGTCGGCGGTCCGATCGGAAGCGGAGCCGGCGGCATATCGGCGCACGGGGCAGGTCAGCGTTGGTGTTCGACCGTGAATTTCGCTTCGCCCAAGCTGTTTGCCCTAGTAAAGAAACCGACCAGCGCGGGTGTGGATTCGGCGGTGATGTTCGGCAGCTTGGCGACTTTCAGCGCGGTGAGTGTGAATTCGTAGCGGTGTTTCCTGCCTTCGGGGGGACATGCGCCGCCGTAGCCCGGAGTGCCGAAGTCTGTGCGGGTTTGCAGCGCGCCTTTGGGCAGCCTGCCGCCTTGCGCGGTAATGCCTGCGGGCAGGCGGCGGACATCGGCGGGGATGTCGGCGACCACCCAGTGCATCCAGCCCAGACCGGTCGGCGCGTCTTTATCGTAAACGGTCAGGACGAAACTTTTTGTCCCTGCGGGCGGATTTTTCCACGACAGCGCGGGCGAAGCATTGCCCGCCCGAACAGCCAAAGCCGTAAGGCGCGCTCAAAAGCTGGTTTTGCGTGAAGCCGCCTTCTTTGGACGGGTTGTCGAATTGCAGCGTGAATGCGCCCTCGGCAAAGGCAGCGGTTGAAAAAGCCAGCAGTACGGAGGAGAGAATGCGGGTTTGCATAGATGATTCCTTTGCTTGATGAATAAGTGGATTCATTATAGGCTGTCAATGGCGGCAGGAATGTGCCGAAACGGTTGGATGATGTGCCGAAATACGCAAATGCAAAAATCCGTGGTTTCAGACGACCCTTTGCAGGTCGTCTGAAATCTTTAATTCCTTTCCTTGAGGCTTTAGAAATATCGAATATTTAGAAATTGCCGCAACTCAACCCTCAAGATTTACGTCATAGCCCGTTCCTGCGCCGGCGTGCGGGAATGGCAAAAATTGGGGATTTTGCCGTCAAATCCATGATAGAGATACGGAGCAAACGAATGATTACCCTGCCTTCCTTAAACAATCTGCCGTCAAAATGGGATGAAATCCGCCATTGGCTCGAAACCCAAGTTTTTGAGTGTGAAGTCATGCCGTATCCCAATCTGACGGAACACGAAGCCAAGCAGTTCGAGCAGGATTTTATCGACCGTATCGGCTGCGCGTCCGAAGAATATGTCCGCATCCGCCGCGCCATTCGTCTGTTGGAAGCGCGTTATCCTGACAGCCCGAACGAATTAACTACTGCCGCCATTGCCACGCCTTTGGGCGAGATGCTGGCGGTGTTCGGCAGCAAGGGTTTGTGTTTGCTGGAGTTTGTCGGGCAAAAGCATATGGAGCAGGAAATTACCGCCGTCCAAAAAGCCTTGCGCGGACGGTTTGTGTTTCGGGAAGATGAGCGAACGCAACTTCTGCGGCAGGAATTAGACTTATACTTCAAGGGGCATCTGAAAACCTTTGCCACGCCTTTGGAGCAGATTGGTACTGAATTTCAAAAGCAGGCATGGGATGCGCTCTTGGCGATTCCTTACGGCGAAACGCGCAGCTACAAGGAGCAGGCGCAGCGTTTGGGCAATCCCAAAGCCGTCCGCGCCGTTGCCGCCGCCAACGGGCAGAACAAAGTGTCCATCCTGATTCCCTGCCACCGCGTCATCGGCAGCGACGGCAAGCTGACCGGCTACGCAGGCGGCCTGAACCGCAAACAGTCGCTGCTTGCTTTGGAGCGCGGTGAAGTTCAGACGACCTTGTTTTGATTTCGGAGCAGGCTTCGCACTCTGAAAAACGGTCGGCAATGATGCCTGACAAAATCCGCATACAAAACAATATCGGGCATCAATGCCCGACCTGCCGGAAAGGAGAAATACGAATATGAACCTGAAAAACCGCCATTTCCTGAAACTTTTAGACTTTACGTCCGAAGAAATCACCGCCTACCTCGACCTTGCCGCCGAGTTGAAAGCCGCCAAAAAGGCAGGGCGCGAAGTGCAGCGGATGAAAGGGAAGAACATCGCCCTGATTTTTGAAAAAACATCGACCCGCACCCGCTGCGCGTTTGAAGTCGCCGCGCGCGACCAAGGGGCGGGGGTGACTTATCTGGAGCCGTCCGCCAGCCAAATCGGGCATAAGGAAAGCATCAAAGACACCGCCCGCGTGTTGGGCAGGATGTACGACGGCATCGAATATCGCGGCTTCGGGCAGGACGTGGTCGAAGAATTGGCGAAATACGCCGGCGTGCCCGTGTTCAACGGTCTGACCAACGAGTTCCACCCCACCCAAATGCTCGCCGACGCGCTGACCATGCGCGAACACAGCGGCAAACCCTTGAACCAAACCGCGTTTGCCTACGTCGGCGATGCACGTTACAACATGGCAAATTCGCTGCTGGTGTTGGGCGCGAAGCTCGGTATGGACGTGCGCATCGGCGCACCGAAAACCTTGTGGCCGTCTGAAAATATCGTTGCCCGCGCACGCGCCGTCGCCGAAGAAACCGGCGGAAAGATTTTGCTCACCGAAAACGCGGAAGAAGCCGTCAAAGGCGTCGATTTTATCCATACCGACGTGTGGGTCAGCATGGGCGAGCCGAAAGAGGCGTGGCAGGAACGCATTGATTTATTGAAAGATTACCGCGTTACCCCCGAACTGATGGCGGCATCGGGCAACCCGCAGGTCAAATTCATGCACTGCCTGCCCGCCTTCCACAACCGCGAAACCAAAGTCGGCGAATGGATTTACGAAACCTTCGGCTTAAACGGCGTGGAAGTAACGGAAGAAGTATTCGAAAGCCCAGCCAGCATCGTGTTCGACCAAGCGGAAAACCGGATGCACACGATTAAAGCGGTGATGGTGGCGGCGCTGGGGGATTAATCTTAACGTAATGTAATGCCGAAATAGAAAACGGTTAACCGCGGCTGTTCCCATAGATGGAAATGGCGGCAGAGGATTATCCTATTTTTTAGAATCACCATTATTCATTATAGTGGATTAAATTTAAACCAGTACGGCGTTGCCTCGCCTTGCCGTACTATCTGTACTGTCTGCGGCTTCGTCGCCTTGTCCTGATTTAAATTTAATCCACTATAGTGAGGGGAAACAGAAAATGAAAAGTATCGGTAACTGACTAAATTTTGAGTTCGGTATGTGCGGGATGGCTTGAGGTCGTTTGAAAAATCAGAGACTTGGTTTGCTGTTTGGCTTGGGTGTCAGGCATTTAACCCATGACCTGTTTTCAGACGACCTCTTGGGTTCACGTCAAAACTTAAGCTGCACGCGGGCGGCGAAATTGCGTCCGGTTTCAGTGTACAAATCCATCACGCTTGAGCGGCTCATGCCGGCGACGTCTGCGTGTTGCCAGTATTTTTTGTTGCCAATGTTGTAAATGTTCGCGCCGATTTCGACGTTTTTAGACGGCTTGTACCACGCGCCGACATCCCATACGCCGTAGCCGGGCGCTTGGAAAACGCTGTCGCTGCTGACGCGGCTGTGTTTTTTCGACCAGCGCAGTTTGGTATCGACGCCCCATTTTTCTTGCGCGTAGTCTAATCCCAAAACGCCGTTTAGCGGGTAGGCGGAATCCAGCGGTGTGCCGTCTTGCTGCTTGCCGCGCATCCAAGCGATGCTGCCGGAAACCTGCCAGCCCGGCAGGAATTTGTAGGCGGCGGAAGCTTCGGCACCGTAGGTTTTAACACGATCAAGGTTTTGATATTGGTACTGGATAATCGGGCGGCCGCCTATGGAGGCAGTGCCGACTTCGGTGCGGTCGATGAAGTTTCGGTAACGGTTGTAGAACGCGGTAACTTGCGCGCGGGCGCGTTCGTTTTTGAACTTCATACCCAATTCGAAGCTGTTGGAGCGTTCGGATTTGAGATTCGCATTCGGGATGACGGCATAGCCGTAGGTCGTGTTGGCAAACGCCATGGTCGCGCTGTCAAACGGCGGTGTGCGGAAGCCTTGTGAATAAGTGGCAAAACCGGTGAACTGCTCGCCCATCGGTACGCTCAGGCGCAGGCTGGGCGTGAGCGCGGAATCGTTGAAGCGGGTTGCCGTGCCGTCTGGGTTGGCGTTGAGATAGGCTTGGTCGGTTTCGGTATTCAGTTTGTCTTTCTCGTAACGCAGGGCAGGGGTCAGGACGATGCCGTTGCCGAAGGTCAGGCTGTCTTGTGCGTACAGGCTGAGGGTTTTACGTTTGCTGTCGGGAAAGGTTTTGTTCGGATAGGTGCTGCCCGCATAGACTTTGCTGACGGCGCTGGTCAGGTTGTCCACGGTCAGGCTGTCGCGCGGACGGGCGGTTTCGGTATGTTTGTATTCGGCTCCGGCAACGACGGTTTGTTTGACCGCGCCGTCAAATTCCCACACGCCGCGTCCGGTCAGACCGCGTATGACTTGTTCGAAGCCGTAATCGGAATAGCGGGTCGAGTTGCCGAGTTGGCGCGCACCCATGCGGGTAATGCTGACATCGACGGCATCGTCTTCCGTGCGCAGTTTTTGCTGATAGGCGGTCAGGTTTGCTTCTTTCAGACGACCCTCGCCGGTGTAGCGGTAGCCCGCTTCAATGCGTTGGCGGCGGATGCGGTCGCGGGCGTTGCTTTCCGAAGTCGCCACCGTTACCGGCCCGCGCGATTGCGAACCTAAGCCGTTTGCCAACACGGTGTCGTTGGCGTGGTAATACTGTTCATACAAGGTTTCAAAACGGCGGCGCTCGTTGCCGATACTGCCTTTTGCCAAAATATTGTAGGCATTGTTTTTCTACGGGTTGGTGGCGGTGCGCGAAGTCGAGTAGCTTTTGTCGCCGCCCATGTTTTCCGTTTCATGTCCTTGGCGGCGCGTCAGCATCAGCAGGCCTTCGGCGTTTTCATGGAAACCGGCGGCTGTCGCCGTTACACCGTGGCTGCGGTCGCGGCTGCGGTAGCCGTATTTCAAACCGAAATGCCCGCGTTTGCCCGCATCGACGAAATCGCTCGGTGAGAGCGTGACCATGTTCACCACGCCGCCGAGCGCATCGCTGCCGTAGAGCGCGGAATAAGGTCCTTTGACAATATCGACCTGCTTGAGCGTGTCGCTTTCGACCATATCGCGTCCCGAAATCGCGCCGTTAGAACCGCCGCCCTCGTAGGATTCGGGAATGCGCACGCCGTCCACCATCATCAGGATGCGGTTGTCGTCTATGCCTCGGATATTGATGCCCGCATGACCGCGACGGTTATTATCAGACGGCACGCTGACGCCGGGTTCGTACAAAACGATGTCGTCCAAATTCTGCGCCGACGCTTGGTTTAAGGTCTTGCGCCCGATAACCGACACATTCGGCGCAGCTTTGTCCAGCGTTTGCGCGTTGCGGTCGGCGGTAACCAACACGGGCGCCAGCTCTACTTGCTGGGCAGGCTGAACATCAGCTGCATACAAATAATGTTGGGAAAACAATGCACTTAAAGCGCAAACGACTGCCTTTTGTTTCATGAAGCGTACCTGTAAATTAAATAATAATCGTTTCTATTTATATTGTAATTTTGAGGAATGCGCAAGTTTTATGGCGAATCTAAGTGCATACGACAGTCAATATCCAAGACCTTTACCGCACAAACAAAAGGTCGTCTGAAAACCCGTATTCCAGGTTTTCAGACGACCTTATTTACTGCTAAACGGCTAACTGCTCAATCAGTCATGACCGATATCGACGGTTTTCTCTTTGTAGCGCGTGTCGGGGATGAGGACGATTTTTTCGTCCACTTTGCCGATGGCTTTCACGTCTTTACCCGGGTAGTCCAGTCGGTGCAGGAAGTAGCGGATACAGTTGAGACGTGCGCGTTTTTTGTCGTCGGAACGGATGATGACCCAAGGCGCGTCGCCGGTGTGGGTGTGGAAGAACATGGCGTTTT
>ENA-OWMY01000189-OWMY01000189.1-metagenome-genome-assembly--contig:-NODE-189-length-19746-cov-4.480473_pt1 | contig 19746 bp, 14 predicted proteins | sample MGYA00245358_ERZ651122 | MGnify/ENA primary metagenome ERZ651122 (study PRJEB26857, sample SAMEA4031752) | metagenome | biome: human; feature: oral; material: saliva | place: Philippines | collected 2014...
TCGAGCCTCCATTGGACGAGGACTCGTTGGACTCGTTAGAGCCCTGAGCCTCGTCTGCAGAGTCGGAGCCATTAGAGTTCGAGCCGCCGTTCGAGGAGCCGCCGTTGCTCTTCGAGCTGGACGAGCCACGGTTCGAGGAAGAACCCGAAGAGTTCGAGGAGGAGTTATCTGAGCCACCCTCGCCCACCACGGTGAACTCAGGGCTACGGTTGGTGTACGCCTCGGTACCCAGGTACTTGCCGTCCTTGTCACGCTTCTCACCGGTCGCAAGGAAACGCAGAGTGTGGGTGCCAGCGCCTACATCCGGCAGAACGAAGGAACCGGAGACGTTGCCGTTGCTATCGGTCTTCTGCTGGTGCACCACGCAAGCGCCCTGAGCAGCATCGGAGGGGCACAGGTCGCCGTCGTCCACCTTCACGGACACCACGGTGTTCGCGGGGAAACCGCTCACGCTAAAGGAAATCACGCCGTGCTCGCTCACAGAGGAGGAAACGGTCGAGGAGGTGCCGGGGGTAGATGCCTTCGCACCGCCCGGAGGCAGAGCGGATGCGGTGCCAACACCCAAGCCAAGCGCCAGGGTTGCTGCGGCGCAGGCGGTCAGCGCCTTAGAGGTCAGGGATGCCTTCGGGGCTCCCGAAAAAGGTGCACGCATGGTGGTCCTTTCAAAAGTACCGGGGTCAAAGCTGAACGCTACCGAGTTCGTGCCAGTGCAGTTCAGTAGGTCGGTGCAGTTCAGTAGGTTGCGACCCGAGTGGTTAGTGGGGCACCCGGTCCACGCCCCTGTTCAAGGGTGCGGAGTCAAGAGTACGGGGCGTGAGCCGGTGCCGATATGAATGTGTGGTCAGAGCTTACTTCTTGAGAGAGCTTACTTCTTGGAGGTGCGCAACAGCAGAGCCGCAGCCAAAACCACCAGGCCAGCCGCCGATAGCAGCAGGTTATTGGCGTTGTTGACCAGCCACTTGGTCAGACCGGTCAGCTCGGTACCCTCAATGACCGGGCCCTGCGCCTTGGTGCCTGCTGCGGAGTTCTGAGTTCCCTGGGCGTTCTGTGAGTTCTGCGAACCAGCGGCTGCCTTCACAGCCTTCTTTGCGTTGGCTTCGGTCTTCTGCACAGTGGCTGCCAGGTTCTTCTGCGCGCCCTGAACCTTCGCCTTAGCCTGCACGCGGTTCACAACCGGAGCGGTGCTCTGCGACAGGGCGGCGAGGGATGCGTCCACGTCGGTAGCGCGGGTGCTGATGCGGCCGCCCGCGTTACGCATGGGCACAGGTGCCGTGGAGGTTGCGGTTGAGGGGTGCTCGTTCAGCTCTTCGACCAGCTGGTCGGAGGCGTCCTGCTCATCGCGGGAAAATTCCTGACGAGGGGTAATAGCACGTTCCACGGTCATGTCTGCGAAACCGAGCACCGCATTGTCAGCGCCCTGGTTGCCGTTGTGCACGACCACACGGTAGGTGGCGGCGGGCATGCTCACGCTGGTTTCATAGCTGAAGCTACGGTTGCCGTCCAAACGCTTCCAGCCGGAGCCGTAGAGGGTCTGCGGGGAGTTACCGAGGTAGGTCGCGGCGTACACCCAGGTGCCCGGTTCAGCGTTCGGAACGGTCACGGTCACGGTGGAGCCGTTACGGCTCACCTGCACGCCATGGCCATCGGTCAGATCGGAGGCGTTGACCGGCTCGGGTGCGTCAACGGGGGCGTACTCCGGAGCCTTGTCGCTGAGCTTAATCTTCTGTCGAATCGACACGCTGCGGTCGTAGTTTTTACCCTGCTCATCCGCTCCGCCCAGGGAACCGGAGAGGATCTGCACGTTGTGCTCGGAATTTTCGGTAGACCAGCCTGCCTTAGCCAAATCCTCAGCGCTTAAGCCGGTGTTCTCGGTGGTGGGCAGGGGAACCTCAACCTCGAAGGTGCCGTCTTCATTGGCGATTGCCATGAAGTTCGCGGGCGAGTTGCCGCCCTTCTTGGTCAGGGGGTTAATGGCCTGGTGTGCATCATCGGGGACGGCATCCAGGAACTTGAGCGCAAATATGGCGCCGCGACCGGGGGCATTACTCACGAAGCCTTCACCGCGCACCACAATCTTGCCTTCGCGCCACTTCTCGGTGGAGATGGTGACATTAGCCTTCACCGGGTTCGCGGGCTTGGGGTCAGCGGGCTTGGGGTCAGTGGGCTTCGGGTCTGCGGTTGCGCTCGGCTCGGGGGTCGGCTCAGTGGTGGGCTCAGCAGTAGCGCTCGGTTCCGCGGTGGGCTCAGCGGTAGGTTCAGCAGTCGCACTGGGCTCGGCGGTTGCAGAAGGCTCAGCGGTAGCGCTCGGCTCGGGGGTCGGCTCAGCGGTAGCGCTCGGTTCCGCGGTGGGCTCGGCAGTCGCAGAAGGCTCAGCGGTTGCGCTGGGCTCAGCGGTGGGCTCTGCGGTCGGTGCCGGGCTCGGAGCCTGGGCACTCAGCGTAATATTCTGCGACACAGATACACGACGGTCGTAGGTGTTGCCGTCCGCATCCACACCGCCCAGGGAGCCAGAAAGCACCTGAATACGGTGGCTGGTACCCTCCACGGTCCAGCCCTTGTTCTTCAGCTGTTCAGCGGTCAGACCGGTATTTTCGGGGGTCGGGAGGGATACCTCAACCTCGAAGGTGCCATCTTCATTGGCGGTTGCCATGAAGTTTGCGGGCGAGTTACCGCCCTCCTTGGTGAGCGGGTTAATCGCCTGGTGAGCCTTATCCGGCAGGGCGTCGAGGAACTTCACGGCAAACACTGCGCCGCGGCCGGGAGCGGTGCTGATAAAGCCGGTTCCGCGCAGCACGAGCTTGCCTTCGCGCCACTTCTCGGTGGAGATGGTGACGGTAGCCTTATCCGCCTGCTGGGTGGCTGCGGGGGTGTCCGCGTAAGCGATGGTGGTACCGGTCAGAGCGGCTCCGGGGGTGATGAGCGCGCCAGCGAGAGCCACGACGGCACCATAGCGGGCTGCGGTGCGTGCGGGTCGAGTTTCGGTCATTGTGGTCCTTGAGGATGGTGTGGTGGGTCGTGCATCCCCTTCCCGCCGCGGGTCTAGGGTGCGGCGGGAAGGGGGTTCAGGAAGCTTCAGCGGGTGATTGCTTCAGGGATGTTTAGAACGGGGCGTTTAGAGCGGAAGCGCCTTCTTGACGTCTTCAACAATACCGTTGAGCAGCAGCGGGCCGCCGGTGGAGGTCCACTTGGAGCCGTCCACGAGAATCACGTGGTCGTCCTTGACTGCCTTCAGGTTGGTGAAGCCGGAGGTTTCCTTCGCCTTGTTCAGTGCTTCTTCGGCGCCCTGCAGGCCTGCGGAGCCCTGCGCGTTCGGATTCTGCTGGCTTGCGCCGCCGAGGGTGCCCAGGAACATGTAGTCCGCGTCGATGCTTGCCAGGTTCTCCAGGGAGACGGGCTCGGAGTGGCCCTGGCCGTTGCGGTCCTGCGACTCGGGGCGCTTGAGGCCCAGGTCGTTGAGTACCTGGCCGGCGGGCAGTTCCTTGAGAATCAGGGCGGGGCCGTTGCCTGCCCAGCGGACGATGGAGAAGGTCTTGTCGCCGTACTTGGGGGCGAGCTGCTCCTTCAGCGTTGCGGCGCTTGCCTCGTATGCCTTGATAACCTCTTCGCCCTTGTCAACCATGTTCATGGCGTTGGCAACATTGCGGAAGTTGATGCGCCAGTCGCCGCCCGCGTAGCCGCAGTAGACCACGGGGGCAATCTTCTTGAGGGTTTCGTAGGCGTCGGAGCGCTTGTCCACGCCGGTGGAGTCGACGAGAATCAGGTCGGGCTCAAGGTTGCCGATCTGCTCGTAGTTGACCTGGGCGACGGTGCCGATGATCTGCACGCCCTTGGCGCGGTCGGCGAGGTAGTTGGGTACGCCGGACTGGCCGCGGCCGGAGACGGAACCGACGGGAGTCACGCCGAGGGCGAGCAGGCCGTCGAGGGTGGGTTCGGAGAGGACGATAACCTTCTGCGGGTTGACGGGAACTTCTACATTCTCGTCGTCGATATCCTTGATGGTGCGGGTGCCGCTGTTACCGCCGGAGGTGGTGGTCGTGGTGGTCTCGCTGCTGCATGCCGCGAGGGCGAGAGCAGCCGATGAGGCGAGCGCCAGGCCGAAGAAGGCACGGCGGTTAACGCCCGGTGCGCCCTGGTTTTCGGTGTCGGTCAGCTCGGTTCGGTTGAAAGACATAGTTCCCCCTAGATGTGACTAAACTATACCTAACCTTACAGATATCTGAGTGTTACATCAAGACGCGTTCTGTTTGTTTTCTCAGACTGTCAGGATGCCCGGTTTTGCCGCGGAATTCCGCGGGTAACATATTTCACTCTTTGTCACAGTCTTGCTGACACTATGTCGCTTAAATGGGTGGCTCTCCCCACCAGTTTTCGCTATGAATCTGCGGCAGTTGAGAAGCGTTGAGAAAGCAGAACACGCACAACGCCCCGCCGCGAAAAACCGCGACGGGGCGCTCTTCACAACGGGTCGTTGAGGCTTTATAGATGCCGGGCACCATTACTGCCCAGCACCATTATTGGCGGGCACCATTACTGCCCAGTACAGTTACCGGCGTGCACCGCTAGTGGCGACAACCACAACCGGTGCCGGAACGCTTGACCGATGCAGCCGCCGCACGCAGGGAGGCGATGGCCGCCTCCGGGCCGCCGAGTGCCTCGTCCACGCCGTAGACCGAGCTGCCGGCAACGAAGCAGGTTGCGCCCGCCTCCGCGGCACGCAGGATGGTCTCTTCGGTGATGCCGCCGTCCACCTGCACTGTCACCGGCAGGTTCGCGCCCTCAATCGCCTTGGCGGCGCGGGCAATCTTCGGCAGGGTCACATCCAGGAACGCCTGGCCGCCAAAGCCCGGTTCCACGGTCATAATCAGCAGCATATCCAGTTCGCTGAGCATGTCCAGGTAGGGTTCCACGGCAGTTGCCGGGCGCAACGCCATACCCGCCTTCGCGCCCTCAGCACGCAGGGTGCGCGCCAGCTTGATGGGGGCGATAGCCGCCTCCGCGTGGAAGGTCACCGATTCGCAGCCCATGCTGGCGTATTCGGGTGCCCAGCGGTCAGCGTCCTCAATCATCAGGTGTACATCGAACGGCACCGGCGAGATTTCACGCAGACGCTTGACCACGGGCGGGCCCCAGGTGAGGTTGGGGACAAAGTGGTTGTCCATCACGTCAATATGCGCGGCGTCTGCGGTGGAAATGCGCTCCAGCTCGCGCTGCAGGTTCGCGAAATCCGCCGAGAGAATCGACGGGTTAATGGCAATACCCATGGGGTTCCTTTCAAATCCGTGCCGTATGGCGAGTGATGCTAGGCGGTGAAGCGGCTAGTTCTTGCGCAGCAGGGCGAGGAACATGGCGTCGGTTCCGTGCACGTGCGGCCACAGCTGTGCGGTGGTCGGGTTCTGCGAAGCCTTCACGTCCGGGGCGACCTTCTTGACCTTGATCTCGGGGGTGTGACCGGGGTCCTTCTCCCCCGCCAGCACGCTCACGGGTTCGCCGTTCGCGCCTTCGGTGTGCAGGGCGACTTCGCGCAGTGCGGCGGCGGAGTCGAGCAGGCTGACCGCACCGCTTTCGAGCACCTCAGCCACAATGTTCTGGGTTTCTGCCGCGTGCGGGGAGCAGGTCACGTAGGCAATCACGCCGCCGGGGCGGGTCGCCTCAATAGCTGCGTCCAGGAGCTGACGCTGCAGGGGCAGTAGCTCTGCAATATCGCGCGGGGACTTGCGCCAACGCGCCTCGGGGCGGCGGCGCAGGGCACCCAGACCGGAGCAGGGTACATCCACCATGACGCGGTCAAACAGCTGACCGGGTTCAATGGATCCGGGCAGGTCGGAGGCGTTCTTGCGCAGGGTCTCGCCGATCTGGCGGCCGTCGCCGGTGAGTACCGTGTAGCTGTCCTCGGGCAGGGGGCGCATGGAGGATTCCACGAGCTGCGCGCGGTGCGGTGCCGCCTCGTTGGCGACCAGGGATGCGCCGCGCTGAACACCGAGCGCGCCAAGCAGCGCCGCCTTACCGCCGGGGCCTGCGCACAGGTCGAGCCAGGCGGTATCGGTGCCGTCCAGGGGTGCTGCGGCGAGCGCGCGTGCCACCAGCTGGGAACCGGCATCCTGCGCACGGACGGTGCCTTCACGCACGGATTCCAGGCGCGCCAAGTCGCCGGAGGCATACAGTGCCGAACCATCAACTAGCTCGCCGTCGACGGCGCCCTGTTCGCGTGCCTCGTCGAGGCTACCCAGGCCGGGCAGCGCAACCAGGTTCACCACGGGGGCGAGGTTGTCCGCTTCGAGCAGCTGCTCAATTTCGGAGGCGGGGCGGCCGTGCGCGACGAGTGCCTGGCGCATGGAACGCACAATCCAGCCGGGGTGCGAGGCGAGCAGCGCCATGCGCTCGGTGTCGTCCTTCGCGTCCTCGATGATGAGTTCGTACCACTCTTCGGGGGTGCGCTCGGAGACGCGGCGCAGCACCGCGTTAATAAAGCTTGCCGGGCCGGCGCCAATCTTTTCGCGTGCCAGGGACACGCTCTGGTTCAGTGCCGCGTGGGCGGGAACGCGCATGTTCAGCAGCTGGTGCACGCCCATGCGCAGCACGATGAGGGTGGTGGTGCCGACCTTCTCGAGGGGGCGGTCTACGCAGCGGCTGAGGATTGCGTCGTAGGTACCCTGGTGGCGCAGCGTGCCGTAGGTCAGCTCGGTTGCAAAGCCTGCGTCGCGGTGGTCGAGGCGGTGGCTACGAATCGCCTTGGGCAATACGAGGTTTGCGTAGGCGTCAGATTCCGCCACGGAGCGCAGTACGTCGAAGACAGTTGCGCGTGCGGTGTCTGCGGTACGCGAGCGTGCGGAGGGTGCCGCCGCAGAGAATTCGCGGGCGGACATGGAGCGGCGGTTGCGTTCGTGGCCGCTCTTATTGCGCTGGGAGGTGCCGCCGCCACCGCGTTTGGTGTCGTCGTGTTCGGTCTTGGCGCGGCGTGCGGCGCGTTCGACGCTGGTCAGACCGTCAAAGCGGCGGCCGGTGTGCGATTCGGGGCGGGAGTTGTCATCCCACTTCTGCGGGCGGCCCTGAGTGCGGCTATTCTGCGAACGCTGATTCTGAGTGCGCTCGGAGTTTCGTGACTGCTGGCGGTTCTGCTCACTCACGCCAGCACCCGAGCCGGAGCGGCGGCGGCGCTTACGCTTCGCACCGCCCTCACCCTGGCCATAACCCTGACCGCCGCCCTGATGAGACTTGCCCTGGTTGAACTTGCCATTACCGGCGTTACCGTGACCGGGCTTGCCGTGTCCTCCCTTGTAGGGGCGCTTTTCGTTGCTCATGCGAGTACCACCAGGCCTTCCGCCATGTCCTTGCCAGCGCCGCGAGCCCACGCGGGCGCATCCATCATTTTCTTACCGGCAGGCTGAACCTGCAGCAGCATCAGCGGTTCGGTACCGGTGCCGACCAGCACCTTCTTTGCGTGCAGACGCACCGCGCCGGGTGCGAGGGGGCCGCCGTTCGCCTCGATCAGGGACTGCACCAGGCGCTCGTCGGCAACCGCCAGACCACCGATCTTGAAGCGGTTTTCGCCCAGTTCACACCATGCGCCGGGTTCGGGGGTCACGCCGCGGAAGCGTGCCAGAATCCGCTCGGCGGGTTCGGTCCAGGTGAGGCGGCCGTCGGCAATGCTCATCTTGGAGGCGTAGCTGACCGACTCGTCCTCGACCTGCACGGTGCCGTTCTCGCCCGCTTCGAGGCGTTCGAAGGTGCGTTCAAGCAGTGCGCCGCCGCTGGTGGCAAGGCGCATCAGCACGGTGCCTGCGGTGTCGTCGGCGGCTACGGGGGTGGATTCCTGTTCGAAGGTGGGACCGGTGTCCAGGCCTTCTTCGAGCAGGAAGGTGGTGGAGAAAATTTCCTGCTCACCGGCGATGAGGGCGCGCTGTACGGGGGCGGCGCCGCGCCATGCGGGCAGCTTGGAGAAGTGCAGGTTGACCCAGCCGTAGCGCAGGGATTCCAGCGCGGACAGCGGCAGCAGGGCACCGTAGGCGACCACGGCGGCTGCGTCAGCGTTCAGTTCGGCAATGGCCGCGGCGGCTTCGTCGTTCCAGCGGTTTGCTTTCACGATGGGCAGGCCGAGCTCTTCGGCACGCTGCGCCACCGGGGAGGGGGTGAGCACGCGCTTGCGGCCCACGGGGGCGTCTTCGCGGGTGAGCACGCCGACCACGCGCACCTTATCGGAGTTCGCCAGGTAGTCGAGCGGGGGCACGGCAACGTCGGGGGTGCCTGCGTAAATGATGTTGAGCATGTGAGCCTACTTTCCGAAGCTACCGAAGGAGGAACCGGCACCGAATGCGCCACCGCCGCCGAAGGCACCGCCCACGCGGGCTGCACGCTCGGTCACGGTCTTAGCGGCGACCGTGTTGTAGTCTGCGGCGCGCAGGGCACGCATCACGCGCTGGCGGTCTTCACCCACGAGACGGTCGATGAAGAGCTTGCCGTGCAGGTGGTCGGTTTCATGCTGCAGCATGCGGGCGAACAGACCCTCCCCCTCCAGCACGAGGGGTTCGCCGTGGCGGTCCACGCCGGTCACGCGCGCCCAGTTCTTGCGCGGGGTTGCGGACTTCTGGCCGGGCACGGACAGGCAGCCTTCGCCGCCTTCCTGGTCTTCTTCGCCGACTTCGAGCACGGGGTTGATGATGTAGCCTTCGCGGTCGTCAATGCCGCCGAAGGTGAAGATCTGCTTGGAGATGCCAACCTGCGGGCCGGCAAGGCCCACGCCGCCCACGTCGTACATGGTTTCTAGCATGTCGTCGATGAGTCGTGCCAGGTCGTCGTCGAAGACGGTGATGGGGTCGCAGACGCTGCGCAGCACCGGGTCGCCTACGGTGCGGATGCTCAGGATGGTCATGGTTCTCCTTTGCCGGCGGGATGCCGGGAATGTGCTTACGGATTTCAAAATGGTGGCAGAACTGTGCTGACGGTTTTTCCCTGCGGGTTTTCCCTGCGGGTTTTCCCAGCGCGTTCTTCACAGCGTAGCGCGCCGTTCTGCCTATTGTTCTATTGTCGCCGATTCAGTAGCGCGAATCTAGAACGAATCGAGGTGGCAGGGTGAGGGCTGAGCCTCACCTCCCTGGACTCATCTTTCTGTGCTCACCTCCGCAGGGGTTTGAAGCCCCTCCCCTATACCCGCTACTCCCCTATGCCGCGGGCGGAGGTACCGGCCTATGCTCCCGGTGGCGGTACTGATTTATGCCGCGGGCGGCGGGACTACGGGCATGAGCGCGGGGTCTTCAAATTCTTGAACCTGACGGTCAAATTCCCAGACGCGGCGCAGGGCGCAGAACTTGTACCAGTTGCGTTCGAGCACGGCGGGGTTTGCCTGCTGCGGCAACACCTGCGTTTCGCCGAGTGCCACACCCATGAGGACGGGTGCGTCGCCGTATTTCCAGGGTTCCCAGGTGCCGTCGTCGGGGTCGACGAGGGATTCTTCGGCTTTGAGTCCGGCGACGAGCTGCATGACGACTTTTTCGTCGAGTGCTTTGACGCGGCCGCGTTTGTCGGTGCCTTTGGTTTTGTAGTCGATAATGCAGGTTCGCCCTGCGATTTCTGCGACGAGGTCGAGGGTTCCCGCGTAGCCGACGGTGTCGTTCCAGATGGTGACTTCGGCGGCGAGGGGGCGGGGTTTGAAGGCTTCCCACCATTCGTCGAAGCGGTCGGCGTAGGCTTGTTCGCCGTTGATGATGAGCTGTTCGCGGCTTTCGTCGAGGTTGTGTTCGCGTCCCATGGCGCGTAGGGCGACGGCTTCGGCGTAGTTGTGAACGCGGTCGCCTCGGGCGGCGGCTGCGTCGCGGTATCGTTCGGAGGCGCTGGCTGCGTCGCGGATGATGGCGAATTTGAGGCCGTGGGATCCGATGGCGCGGTAGGCGCGCTGGTCTTCGAGGGCGGCTTTGGCTGCCATGTACCCGTGCCAGCCGCTGAGGTCGCTGGCGTGCTGCCCGATGACGGTAGTGATGGAGGGGACGAGGGGTTCTCCTCCGCGGACGCGCGCGTACATGCGTCCGTAGTCGGTGGCTGCGGCGAGTTCGGGTGTTGTCACGGGGTACCTCATTCTCGGGTGGCTGTGTCCGCGGCTGGGTTTGTACTGCTGGTGGGCACAAATACCGGTGGGCATAATAAAACCCCCGTTCCTTGAAACGGGGGTTATTTGGTGCGTGATACTGGGTTCGAACCAGTGACCTCTTCGGTGTGAACGAAGCGCGCTACCACTGCGCCAATCACGCTTACGGATAAGACTATACCGAGGCTTGGCGTGAAGGTCAAATTTTGTGCGCCCCTTTTTTATCCCGTTGAGTATGCGGCGGCACAGATTCTAAGAGAGCTTCCCGCCGGAGGTGACTGCAGGTTCAGTAATGACTTATGGACTTTGGTCATGAGTTACGGACTATGGGACTAAGTTAGCGTCTTCAGAGATAGCTTTTAACCATTGCTGAAGTCACTAAGTCATGGCTGAATCTCAATCCGGTTTTCACTGGATAAACAAAGAAGCCCTTCATCCGAAGATGAAGAGCTTCTTTCCTAGTGGTGACCCCAACCGGTTTGTAACGGTGACGGAGGGGCATGATGCCGAGCGCGCGAGGGATTCCATCATGCCTCGCAGTGCCGCGACGTAAGGAGCGGCGCCGTGAGAGGCTCACGGCGGCACCATAGAATCTAAATCCGGTTTTCGCTGGATAAACAAAAAAGCCTGGCTTCCGAAGAAACCAGGCTTTTTCCTAGTGGTGACCCCAACCGGATTTGAACCGGTGTTGCCGCCGTGAGAGGGCGGAGTACTAGGCCGCTATACGATGGGGCCGCAACCTCCGTTAGGAGGTTAGCTGGGATACCAGGACTCGAACCTAGAACAAAGGAACCAGAAACCTTCGTGTTGCCAATTACACCATATCCCATTACTCTATTGAGTTACCGTTCCGCTTCTCGCCTTTCGGCTTTTCACCGGAACGAGTAATAACTATACGGGTCTTTCTGGAGGCGTGCAAGCCGAAATCTGGAGAGCCGCCTCACATTCACGGTTTTATGCCCGCTACTTCCGCGTGTTTCCGGGGTTTTTGGAGTTAAAAAGTTTTTTAAATTTCTTCAAAAAGAGGGTTTTAGGGCCGATTTTCCCCCTTCGCAGCAGCTCCGAGGTGGCTCGGAGGGCAATTCCAGGCTCTCCCCCGCATGCTTCGCGCCCCAAAATTTTTTGAAGATTTTTCTTCCCGCCCTGTTTCCCCAGCAGCAAGCTCACCAAAGCAGTCACTCCGGAAAAGATTGCAAGACTCCTACCCGACACCCTCACCCCCGAAGGCTAATAACTTCTGGAAACAACGAAAAAGCCCCGAGGCTAACCTCGGGGCTTCAGTGGAGCGGTTGACGAGACTTGAACTCGCGACATCCACCTTGGCAAGGTGGTGCTCTACCAACTGAGCTACAACCGCATGTTTTCGCTTTGAACTTTTCAGTTCGTCGCAACAACAGGTACTACTATACGAGACTTTGCCGGGGTGCGCAAACCAAATTCTTGCCACACTCCCCCAAATAACCCCAGATAAAACCCGCTAAAAGATGCTGACTAGTAGTTTTACAAGAAATACCCATCACAAAAAATATTCTCAAATTTATGAAAAATCCCCTTATCCGCCGGGTTTCTTCAGACTTTTCGGTCGTCTGATTCCCGCTGGATAAGGGGATTTTCTTGAGCTGGAGCTCTCAAAGTACACACCGCAGGTACCTGCGAGCGCACCAAAACTATCTAGAGCTTAGTCGCTGCTACCGCCGGAGTCGCCTCCACCGGAATCGCCGCCTCCGCCGAAGTCCGAGCTGCTGTAGTCGGAGCTACTGTAGCTGCTGGAGCTTCCGGCGTCGAAGTCGCCCGCGTCCGGGTCGGGGCCCGGGTCCACGAAGTCGTCGTCTTCCTCTTCTTCGTCCGAAGAGCCAGAAGAATCCGAAGAATCCACGACAGACGACGAGCTGCTCACGTCGCCGCCGCGAGCAGCGTTCTGCATGGCGCGTGCCTCCAGGAATGCGGTCACGTAGGCGAGTACCGCGCCGGCAATAATGATGATGACCATCCACACGGAGCGGTCAAAGCCGGCGATGTAGGCGAACAGCCAGATAATGCAGGCGTTGGTGAGCGCCATGAGGGTGCCCTTGAACAGCGCCTTGCCGATGATGGATTGGTTATTCGACCGACTCATGGTTAGCTCAGTTCAGCGGCAAGCTTGCGCAGGCGTGCGAGGGAGGAGTCCTTGCCCAGGATTTCCATGGATTCGAACAGCGGCGGGGAGATGCGCTCACCGGACACTGCGATGCGCACGGGGCCGAATGCGAGGCGCGGTTTGATTTCCAAGCCGTCGACGATTGCGGCGCGCAGGGCTGCCTCAATGTTGGCTGCTGTGAAGTCCTCGAGGGGCTCCAGAGCCTCGATTGCGGCGGCGAGGACCTGCGGTGCGGATTCCTTGAGCTGCTTGCGTGCGTCGTCTGCGGTGCTGATTTCTTCGTCGGCCTTGAAGAGGAATGCAAGCAGACCGGGTGCTTCGCCGAGCAACTGCATACGCTCCTGAACGAGGGGGGCTGCTTCGGTGAGGACCTGCTCTTCACGCTCGGTGAGGGTTTCGCCGAGTACGCCTGCAGCCTGCAGGTACGGGATAAGGCGGTCGCGGAAGTCCTTGGGGTCGAGCGCACGGATGTGGTCGCCGTTGATGGACTCTGCCTTCTTCACGTCGAAGCGTGCGGGGTTGGCGACAACGTCGTGTACGTCGAAGTGCTCGACGAGCTCGTCGATGGTGAAGACGTCCTGGTCTGCGGAGAGGGACCAGCCCAGCAGGGACAGGTAGTTCAGCAGGCCTTCCTTGATGAAACCGGCGTCGCGCAGCAGGAAGAGGTTCGACTCGGGGTCGCGCTTGGAGAGCTTCTTGTTGCCCTGGCCCATGACGTAGGGCAGGTGGCCGAATTCGGGGATGAAGCTGGTCACGCCGGTGTCGATGAGCGCGCGGTAGAGCGCGATCTGGCGCGGGGTGGAGGAGAGCAGGTCTTCGCCGCGCAGCACGTGGGTGATGCCCATGAGTGCGTCGTCGACGGGGTTCACAAAGGTGTACAGCGGGTCGCCGTTGGAGCGGACGACCACGTAGTCGGGTACGGTGCCAGCCTTGAAGGTGATTTCACCGCGAACGAGGTCGTTGAAGGTGATGTCTTCGTCGGGCATGCGCAGACGCCACACGGGCTGGCGGCCTTCAGCGCGGTAGGCTTCCTTCTGCTCTTCGGTGAGGTTACGGTCGTAGTTGTCGTAGCCGAGCTGCGGGTCCTGACCGGCTGCCTTGCGGCGTTCCTTCACCTCGTCGGGGGTGGAGAAGTCTTCGTACACGTAGCCGCCTTCAACGAGCTTTGCGAAGACCTCGTTGTAGATGCCTGCGGCCTTACGCTCGGACTGGCGGTAGGGCTCGTGGGGGCCGCCGACGCCGACGCCTTCGTCCCAGTTGATGCCGAGCCAGTGCAGGGATTCGAGCACCTGGTTGAACGACTCTTCGGAGTCGCGTGCCGCGTCGGTGTCTTCGATGCGGAAGATCAGCTTACCGCCGGTGTGGCGTGCGTACGCCCAGTTGAAGAGGGCGGTGCGGACCATGCCCACGTGCGGGGTGCCGGTGGGCGAGGGGCAGAAGCGGACGCGGGTGTCTGCGGGGCTGTTGAGTACGGGACCGTGGTATTCGGTCATGATGTCTCCTTGACGGTGTGTTTCAGGATGTACGTTACGTTTGTGGGCGCGGGCTGTTTAGTCGCGCACGCGGGTGACGAGGGAGCCGATGCCTTCGACTTCGACCTCTACTTCGTTGCCGTCGCGCAGTACGCTGATGCCGGCGGGGGTGCCGGTGAGCAGTACGTCGCCGGGCAGCAGGGTGAAGATTTCGGAGGCTGCGGCAACCTGTTCGGCTACGGAGTAGTGCATTTCGGAGGTGTTGCCTTCCTGCACGACGTCGCCGTCAACCCAGGTGGTGATGTTCAGCGAGTCGGTGTCCAGGTCGGTTTCGATCCAGGGGCCGAGCGGGGTGGAGCCGTCGAAGCCCTTGGCGCGGGTCCACTGGCGGTCTTCGAGCAGGTCGCGGGCGGTGAGGTCGTTGGCTACGGTGTAGCCGAAGATGACTTCGTGCACGCGCTCAAGAGGCACGGACTTGGCGATACGACCGATAATGACGGCGAGTTCACCTTCTGCGCTGACGGCTTCGGAGTACTCGGGCAGGGTCACGGGGTCGCCGGGGCCGATGACGGTGGTGTTGGGCTTGAGGAAGAACTGCGGGGAGGCGGGCGCCTCGGTTCCTGCCCAGTTTGCGATCGCTCCAATCACCTTGGAGCGGGGGATGATCGGGGCGAGCAGGCGCACCTGGTCGATGGGGTAGGTGGTGCCGGTCGGTTCGATGCCCGAGTAGAAGGGGTCGCCGGCGAGTACGCGCAGGGTTTCTTCGCCTGCGTCGCCTTCTACCAGCCCGAAGTGGAGCTCATTATTTACGGTAAATCGTGCAATACGCATACTTTCTAGGGTACCAGCCTTCGAGGGCGCGGGCGGCGGGGTGCGCCTCCCCTCCCCTGTCCTCGCGCTATCAACGCCGCGCGCAATATTCACCGGGCACGGCATTTTCCGAGCACCTCATTTTCCGGGCACAGCGAATCCCCGCGGGCTGCTCACCGCGCGACGTGCGGGGTCGGGCGGGGGCATCCTGCGGGGATTTCGCGGGTTACGTTAGATTCACGTTTAGATGAGGCGGGTCATCCAGCCGTGGCGGTCCTCAACGGTGCCGAGCTGAATGCCGACGAGCTCTTCGCGCAGGCTCTTGGAGATTTCGCCGAAGTGCTCGGTGGGTGCCGGGATTTCGAAGTCTTCTGCCTTGAGCTTGCCGATGGGTGCGACCACTGCTGCGGTGCCGCAGGCGAAGATTTCGGTGATGTCGCCGTTTGCCACGCCTTCACGCCATTCGGTGAGGGTGATTGCGCGCTCTTCGACGGTCATGCCGCGGTCCTTGGCGAGCTGAATCAGCGAGGAGCGGGTCACGCCTTCGAGGATGGTGCCGGTCAGTTCGGGGGTAACAATCTTGTTTTCCTTGCCGAAGATGAAGAACACGTTCATGCCGCCGAGCTCTTCGATGGCGTCGCCGCGGTGCGGGTCCTTGAAGATGACCTGCTTGCAGCCGTGCTTTTCACCCTCGGTCTGGGCAATCATGGATGCTGCGTAGTTACCGCCGCACTTTGCCGCACCGGTGCCGCCTTCGCCTGCACGGGCGTAGGTGGTGGAGAGCCAAATGTCCACGGGCTCGGGAGTGCCGAAGTAGTTACCTGCGGGCGAGCCAATCACGTGGTACTGCACGTGGCGTGCGGGGCGAACACCGAGGAACGCCTCGGTAGCAATCATGAAGGGGCGGAAGTAGAAGGCCTCACCGTCGCCGGTGGGTACCCACTGCTCGTCCATCTTCACGAGTTCACGCAGAGATTCGATGAAGGTCTCGGCGGGCAGTTCGGGCAAGGAGAGGCGGCGTGCGGAGTTCGCGAAACGTGCCGCGTTCTTTTCGGGGCGGAAGGTCCATACGGAGCCGTCGGCGTGGCGGTAGCCCTTGATGCCTTCGAAGATTTCCTGGCCGTAGTGGAACACGGATGCTGCGGGGTCGAGGACGAGCGGGCCGTAGGGGTGAACTCGTGCGTCGTACCAGGTGCCGCCGGTCTTGTAGTCGCCTTCCCAGTCGATGGTGACCATGTGGTCGCTGAAGTAGTCGCCGAATCCGGGGTTTGCGAGGATTTCGGCGCGGCGTTCGGCGGTGGCGGGTGACTGGTTTGTTTCGTGGCTGAATTCGATGGCCATCGTTCTGCGTTCCTCTTCGTCTAGTTGCCTCTATGGGCGTTCTTTGAGTGGCGGTTCTCGCGGCGGGGCGAGGGACCGGTGTGTGCCGCCGGGCGCGTTGTCGTGCGGGGCAGATGGTGCATCTAGCGGTCTGTGCTAGTTGGATGCATCAAAGCTAGTGGTGGATGGTGTCCACCGCCGAGGTGCCGGGCGGGTGTGCCTGACCTGTTTTAGAGTACCGGAAAGATGCGTTTGCCGCATGCGCACCTTTTCTCCCATTCAGGATGTGAACAGGTGGGATTCGGCGGGCTTGTTGGAAGTTAGGTATCGGAGATGCCCTCCCCATCTTTTGTAGCTAGGTACGGGTGAAGCCCGGAAGGTGCGTTCCTTCCGGGCTTCACTAGCGTAGTTCACGTTTTAGCCGAGCCAGTTTTAGCCGGGCAAGTATTAACCGAGGCGTGCGAGCACGTCCGCGCCGACCTGATCGGTTCCGCGCACGCTGGCACCGTTTTCGCGCATATCTGCCTCGACAGCGTCCTCAATGCGGGCTGCGGCGGCATCGTGGCCGAGGTGGCGCAGCAGCATTGCACCGGCGAGGATTGCGGCGGTGGGGTTTGCCTTGTTCTGGCGGGCGATGTCCGGTGCGGAGCCGTGTACGGGCTCGAACATGGAGGGGAACTCGCCGACGGCGTTGATGTTGCCGCTTGCCGCGTAGCCGATACCGCCGGTCACTGCACCTGCGAGGTCGGTGATGATGTCGCCGAAGAGGTTGTCGGTGACGATTACGTCGAAGCGTGCGGGGTCGGTGACCATGAAGATGGTGGTTGCGTCAATGTGCAGGTAGTCGGTCTCAACCTCGGGGAATTCAGCCGCAATTTCGGTGAAGTAGCGGTTGTAGAGGCGACCTGCGTGGGTGAGCACGTTGGTCTTGTGTACGAGGGTGACCTTCTTGCGGCGGGTGGATGCCAGTTCGAAGGCGTAGCGTACCAGGCGCTCCACGCCGTGCGCGGTGTTGAGGGACACTTCGGTGGCAATTTCGTGCGGGGTACCCTGGCGAATCACGCCGCCGTTGCCGATGTAGGGGCCTTCGGTGCCTTCACGCACGACCACAAAGTCGATGTTGCCGGGGTTGGCGAGCGGGGAGACTGCGCCGGGGTACAGACGGGAGGGGCGCAGGTTGATGTAGTGGTCGAAGGCGAAGCGCAGCTTCAGGAGCATTTCGCGTTCGATGAGGCCGGAGGGAATCTTGCCGCTGCGCGGGTCTGCACCGATGGCGCCGAAGAGGATCGCGTCGTGCTTCTTGAGGGCGTCCATAGTGGAGTCGGGCAGGGTTTCACCGGTTTCCAGCCAGTGCTCGGCGCCGAGCTTGTAGTGGGTGGGGGTTACGGTGATGTTTTCGAGCTCGCAGGCGCGGGTGAGGATGCGCTGGGCTTCGGTAATGATTTCGGGGCCGATGCCGTCGCCGGGGATGACGGCGAGGTCGATGCTACGTGCTTCAGTCATGCCTCTACCGTAATACGCGCCGCGGGTGGGCGGTAGAGTGCGCGGGCGGGTTCTCAGACTCTGGGCTAGGGAGGGGTGGGATAGATGGATACTACCGGTTAAAACAATATTCCCCGGCTGAATCATCAGCCGGGGAATATCGTTATGAGTTCTCACTCAGAGTTAGAGCCCTAAAGGTCTATGCAATTACGCGGTGCGCTTGCAGAGGGAGACCTTGACGTAGCCGTTGCCACGAACGCCACGTTCGGTCGGAGCGTTACCTGCGGACTCGATGGAGCCACCGGAAACACCGGGAGCAACGTAGGAGCCACCAGCGCCACCGCCGCCACCGAACTGTGCGAAGCCAACGTTCTGGCGCAGACCGTTGGGGTTGTTGTTCCACTTCTGGGTCAGAACGATTGCGGAGGAGGAGGTAGAAGCACCGGAGCCACCGCCACCGTAGCCTGCGCCACCACCTGCGGAGATGACGGACTCGTAGCCGTTGAAGTTGAAGCCGATGGATTCGTACTCGAGAGCGTAGCCCTTACCGTTCTTGGTGCCCTCTTCCTTCTTGGTGCGATCGTTGTTGTCGATCAGGTAGGAGTAGGAGCCAACACCGTCGCCACCGTTACCCTTGAAGCCGTCGCCACCCTGGTTACCGGACTTGGAGGAAGCGTAGATTTCCTGGTTGTTAGCGGAGGAGTAGCCCAGAACGCCGTTGGGGGACTTGCCGGAGGGCAGGTCGGTCTTGGAACCACCGTTACCACCGATACCTGCGGAGCCACCCTCACCTGCGTTAACAGTGGTGGTGACGGAGGTGTCAGCAGCGTAGGTCAGTGCACCCTGCTTACCTGCGGAACCTTCTGCACCATCAGCGGAACCACCGGTGGAACCGATAACGGGGTACACGTTGCGCTTTGCGCCGGAGGGCCACAGGCGACCTGCGTCAACTGCGCCAGCCGCAGCGTACTGCTCGTTGTTGTTAGCGCCACCGGAGTTCACGAAGCCAGCGCCACCGCCGCCACCTGCAACTGCAACGGGGGTACCGTTGATAACCAGAGCGGAGGAGCCACCACCGGATGCGGAGTAGATGATGCGCTTCAGGCTGGAGTCCTTCGGCCAAATAGCGTTGACGCGCTGCATGACGCTTGCGGGGATGGGGGTGGGCAGGTTGGAGGAACCGCCGTTACCGTAGCCCTCGCCACCCTCTGCGGGGGACAGGGGGCCCTTACCGATACCACCGGCTGCGCCGATGAGCTGAACGGTCTGGCCGGGCTTGACCTCGATGATACCGGTGATCTTAGCACCGGAGCCTGCTGCGATATCGTCGTAGTTGGTACCACCAGCGCCACCGACAACCTCGAACTTGATCTTGTCGACCAGCGGGGGAACGACGAAGGACTGGGTGCCCTTAGCACCCGAAGCGTTACCTTCAGCGGTGTAAGCTGCGGTGGACTCCCACTCACATTCGGTGGAGGAAGCAAAAGCGGGAACTGCAGCAGATGCTGCGACAACCGGAGCAGCCCATGCTGCGCCAGCGACAACCTTGCGGCGAGAAATGTTAGTAGACATGTATGTCCTTCGAGAGTGATGTCATTTTGAGGAATAAAAGTTATCACCCGCCGTCGTGCGCGGCGAAGAACGTCACCTGATGAGATTCGAGTGAGTGAAGTAGGCTTGCGCCTAACCTCTGGTGATAACGACATAATGCTGTACTCCGCTCCCCTACATAGGGAGACGCGCTTCAGAACGCTTGGTGTTCGTTCTGTAAGGCCTTAGACCTCGGGCGCAGATTTCGGGTACGGCTAAAACTATACCCATCAAGAACCTATCCCGCAATGGTTCCAAAAATGGTTTGATGAGGGGGTTTCCCTTAAACTCTCCGCCTTAGTTGAAGGTTTTTCAACCAAAATAGGTTACTTAAGGGAGTTACAGGTCTCTTAAACCCGAATTCGAACCCCATACAACCCCAAACCCTCAAGCTTTAGTTGAATAAATAATCTACAAAAAAGTAATCAAGGTCACTAAAAATAGATGTTTTTAGCGTGTCACACACACGCAAGCACACACCCACACACACAAACCCACAGAATATTCCTGCATGTGAGAGCACAAAAGAGGCCCCCAACCCCTCACAAACACCCAGATACACTGGAAACATGCCCCTCAAGCACACCGAACCCCAGCAGAACCCACAGCACAGCACAGAGACAGCCGAATCAGGCCACGCCGTAACGCATACCCGCGGCAGCTCAGAAAACAGCGATCTGCCCGCCGATGCCATCACCGCCTCCAGCCGCGTGCAAAACTACCTCAGAGACAAACGCAGCTGGATGAACATCATCGTCGTTGCGCACATGCAGTTCTTCTGCTGCGTACTCTCCGTTGCTTTCGTCAACAGCTACGGCTGGATTCCGCTCGTCTCCGCACTCTGCAGCACCACCGCGCTC
>ENA-OWMY01000194-OWMY01000194.1-metagenome-genome-assembly--contig:-NODE-194-length-19509-cov-5.942994_pt1 | contig 19509 bp, 16 predicted proteins | sample MGYA00245358_ERZ651122 | MGnify/ENA primary metagenome ERZ651122 (study PRJEB26857, sample SAMEA4031752) | metagenome | biome: human; feature: oral; material: saliva | place: Philippines | collected 2014...
TTCCGATCTGCGTGAAAAACTAAATAATACTTTTAAGGATAAAATTAAAAATGCTTTATTAAATGATGAAGATAAGAAAAATAATGAGAAAGTAGATTCTGTGAAAAAAGAACTAAATGAATTACAATCTACTCTTGAAAAAGAAAAATCGATTCTATTTGAAAAAGAAGAAGACTTCAATTCTATCGCTCAGAGTATTAAAGATGCTTTAACAGCATTAGAAGCTCCTAAGTCTACAGAATCAAATCAATCTCAACAACAGCAAGAAGCGCAGGCTCAAACACAAGCTACTGCTGAAACACACGAAGCACCAGCTTCTCAACAACCTGCAAATACCTACACACCAAGATATAGTAATAGTAGTAACTCTTCTAGTTCTAGTTCTAATAGAAATACTTCTACTGTGATTAGTAGACCAAGTACCCCACCGAATAATACAGCATCTACTGAAACGCCAACTAACAGTGGAGCTACTACAATTCCAGAAGCGCCAGCTACGCCAGCAGCACCTGCAGGAACAGAAACTTCAGGAACTGGTGAATAACACTTTTGGAATACAGGATAATTAGATTTATCCTGTATTTTTTATTGTAGCAAATTATAGAATATGTTATAATAATTAATGAATTGAATTTATACTTTAAGTTAGAAGGGTAAGTAAAAATAATGAATCTACCAAATAAAATAACATTATTTAGAACAATATTAATTCCTGTATTTATAGTATTTTTACTAGTTGATATGGGCGGAAGTATTTCTATTCTAGGAGGAAGAGACATAGCCTTAAATATTTTTATAGCAGCATTAATATTTATTTTTGCATCATTTACTGATTTTATCGATGGTTATTTAGCAAGAAAATATAATTTAGTTACAAATATGGGGAAATTCTTAGATCCATTAGCAGATAAACTTCTAGTTGGAAGTGCATTTATAGTTATGGTTGAATTAGGACTGATGCACAGTTGGATGGTAGTTGTTGTAATTGCAAGAGAATTTGCTGTAACTGGTTTAAGACTTTTGGCTGTTGAAAAAGGTGAAGTTATACCTGCCGGTATTTTAGGAAAACTAAAGACTATTAGTCAATTAATCGCTATAATTCTTATATTATTAGGAAATCCTATTTTTAATACTATTGGATTTAAGTTAGATTATATTCTATTATGGATATCAGTAATTTTAACGATACTATCTGGAATCGAGTATTTCAAAAACTCATTACACGTATTCAAATAATGTTAGTGATAGGTTCAACCTATCCTAGCATTTTTATTTTTTTTGGAGGTGTTTTTTATAAATGAATGAAATATTGAGAGATGAAGATTTTAAAAGAAAATTTCCTATAAAACTCGTTAAAAATAATAATGAATGGACAAGTTGGTATGAAGATGAAAAGGCGAATTTACTAGCTAAACTTGAAAAATATAAAGTAAACTTATATCATATAGGTAGTACAGCTATTCCAAATATTTATTCAAAGGATATAATAGACATAATTTTAGAAATCAATAAAAGTAATGACTTTGATAGTATAATTGATATTCTGAATATAGAATGGGAACTACGCTGGAAAGAAGACAATAGAGCTTTCCTAGTTAAAGGGTATGGGGAGGACGGTTTTTTAGATAAAGTCTATCATCTTCACATAAGAAGAAAAGGTGATATTGAAGAAGTAAATTTCAGAGATATATTAAGAGAAAATCCCAGAATAGCAGAACAATACGAAAGTTTAAAATTAAAACTAGAAATGAAATATAAATATGATAGAGAAGGTTATACTGCTGGAAAAACGAAATTTATAAAAGATATTATAAAAAGATATAGTTTACATAAATAACATTATGTAAACTATATCTTTATTTTACTTCTTTTTTATTGAAGTACTTAAATAATCCTTGAATTGCAACTATTGACCAAACACCTTCAAGTAAAACAAATCCCCATTGTTTTCCAATAAATGCATCTATTCCTAAAATTAGAGCACCAATAGCATTTAGTAATAGATAGTTAAGTGAAGTTGTCTTAAGTTTTCCTAATTGACTAAATACAAATCCTATTAGTATTAATAGTGATCCTAATACTTGTACAATAATACCCATGTTTACCTCCTAATTTTTAATAACTTTTATATTTTACCTCAATAGAAGATATGATTCAATACTAATCATCAAGTTTATCAATATTTTGCTTAATAATCTTTTTTGATTCATTAATGTATAGCATTGATGTATCACTGTTAGAATGTCCCATTTGCGTCATGATTATTGGTATATTACCATTAGTTTTTAAAGCTAGTTTTGTACCGTAACTGTGTCTTAATTTATGAGGTGACATTGGAACATTAAAAGCATCTGTATATTTCATTACTAATTTTTGAATAGCTCTTATTGATAATCCCTTTCTGTTTTTACTAATAAATACATAATCTTCTCTATTAAGTTTAAAAGGTAGGGAAGTAATGTATTCATTTAGTCTATCTAAAGCCGATTTGGTTATTATTACTGTATCTACCTTATTACCTTTTCTTATAACATTAATTTCGCTATTTAGAAAGTCTATGTCTTTTACTTTTAAATTAGCAAGTTCATTGACACGAATACCACTCTTTAAAAATAGTGTTAGTATAGCTAAATCCCTGGCTTTGTCTCTTAAGAAAAATGATTTACCGTGATTAGACAAAGTCTTTTCATATTCGAATTCTACATACTGTAAGAATTCTTCATCTTGAGAATCTAAAAATATCTTTTCTGATATTTTCTTTGATCTTGAGGATAATGTTTCTTTAACACGATTAATCGGGATTTTAAGCATAACATTTCTTTCGAAATAAGCTTTACCTTGCTCAGTTTCACTCGTTACTGTAAGGAACTTATAAAGTGATCTCATAGCAGCTTTATAGTTATTTATAGTAGTTTGACTACGGTATTTACCATTAACTTGTTCACGAGATAGACTCTTAAAATAACTTTCCATTTCTTTTTTTGAAATATTTTCTAATGTAGAAAGACTGACATCTTTAATGAGTTCGGCATCAGATATAGTTTCTCTGATAGTCCAATTTAAAAAGTTCTTATAGGTTTCTAAATATCTGTGTAAAGTTAACGGAGATAAATTGTCATAATATGTATCAATAAAATCTTCTATGTAATCAGGAAATTCTGGAAGTATTTTGTTGATTTTTTGTTTATAATAATCACGTTGATTCATTGGTATTACTACATTCTCCTTAATTTTATAAATTATACATATAATATGTATTATACGAACAATTATATTATATCATATTTAACGGCTTCTTTCAATATATGTTTGTCCCCTAATATTTGAATCATATAGTTTCATTTAATTCTTGTCATGATTTAAAATTTTTTATAGGGATTTAGTTTATGTTTAGTTTGTAGCGAGATATCTAAATAGTGTTTTTATATATTCAAAAATCACTACGTATCTAATATACTTTATTAATAAAGAAATTTTGGTGGGATTTTCTATTTTTAACTACAGAATTATTATAATTATTTAGTTTTAGTTCCTTCACAAAAATATCACCTATTTAAACGCCGTATAAGCGTCCTAAAATTATTTTTTGTATAATTATTCCAAAAAAGACTAAAAATGCTCAGAATTGATTTAAATGCCTATTTTTGGTGTTTTTCTCATTTTTATATTATTTTTTATTAAATTAATGTAAAAAGCTATCTAAGTTTCCTTAGATAGCTTAAAGTTTATCGCTTAATTATACACGCTCAACTTTTCCAGATTTTAAAGCTCTAGCAGAAACCCAAACTTTTTTAGGTTGTCCGTCTACTAAAATTGTTACTTTTTGTAGATTAGCTTTGAATTTTCTTTTATTTGCGTTCATTGCGTGTGAACGAGTATTTCCTGAACGAGCTTTACGTCCAGTTACGTAACAAACTTTTGCCATGAATTAATCCTCCTTTTGGAAATAGTTTATTCATAACATTTACTACATACACAACTAATAATATAACATACCTTAACATAAATATCAAGTAAAAACTTTAATTTATAATAATTTTCTTTATGCAAACGATGTTATAAACAATATTATAATAAACGCTATGACAGAAGATACTGTTGTTCCTAGTGTCCAGGTCTTAAATGTAGTTTTAAAATCTAAATTCAAATATTGTTTAAATAACCAAAATCCAGGATCATTCACATGTGAACAGAACATACTTCCTGCTGTGATGCTTAACATTATAAATACTGGTGAGTAACTTACAGTACTAACAAGTGGTTCGACAATAGCAAGTGTAGTTATTGCAGCTATTGTAGCACTACCTAATGATATTCTTAATATAGCAGCTACTAGGAAGCTAATAACGATTGGTGATAGATTAAGACCATTAGTTAGATTAACAATTTCATCAGTAACTTTAGAATCAACTAATACTTGTTTTAAACCACCTGCAGCACCATTAATTAGTAATACTACTGCAATTGTTTTAAGAGATTGGCTTAGTAATGGAACAATACTTCTTATTCTTAAACCTTTTGTTATCATTAATTCAATAATAGCTATTAATAAACTTATTATTAAAGCAGTAACTGGATTACTTATAATTGTTAAGATAGCTTTTATTGTTTCTGATAAATTAGGTATACCTAAAGCTATTGTAGGAATCGTAATTAAAAGTACTGGTAATAACATTAATAGGATAGCAAAAGAAGTACTCATAGTTTGATTTTCAATCTTTAGAACGCTTATATTCTTTTGTTTAGTATCTGAACTAACTCTTGTTTTTACTAAATTAGAATTAGTTAATAGTAAACCACCAATAAAAGCTGTAGGAATAGCAACAATTAACCCATAGTAAAATACTTCGGCCATATTTAAATTGAATGTTTTAGTGATAATACTCGGACTAGGGTGCGGTGGGAATAAAGCATGAATAGTTAGAACCCCTATACTTGCGGGAAGGGCTAAATATATTTTATCTAGTTTTAACTCCTTTGCTACTGCAAGAATAATTGGAATTACTAAAATAAAAGCTACATCAAAGAATAAAGAAAAACTTATACACATTCCAGCTATAAGTAAGCCTAATTGGATTCTCTTAAGTCCAAATACACTAATCATTTTCTTTGCCGTAATCTCTACTGCACCTAATTCTTCCAATATTTTACCAAACATTGCTCCTAGACCTAATATTAATGATAAATGTCCTAGAAGAGATCCAGTCCCCTTCTCTATAGAATCTATCAATGTATTAGGGGGAAGTCCTAAAAATAATCCTAGAATAATAGCTACTATTAATATTGATAAAAATGGCTCAAAATGTAATTTTGTTATTAAAAATATAAGAGCACTAATACCAATAAATACTAACAATAATTTATAGGAATAATTTCCTAAAAAAAATGCTAATGAAGAATAGACTATTAATCCTAAGATAATAAATATCTTATCTAATTTCATTATATTCTCCTTAATTTTTCATTAGGTAATTATAACATTATTAATATAGATAAGTAAAGGTAAACGGTTTAAAAATATCATTTTAAGAGATCGGCTATTTTTTCAAATGTTCTAGAATTTCGTATAGTAACAAACTTATAGAAACTTTCTTTTATTAAATACTTATGATAGGAAGTTTTTAAGTAACTATTTTCGTTGTATTTACCCCAGAATACGGCATTTTTTCCGAAATGAACAGATTCATCTAGTAGAGGCATTTGTTCTATACGAGCTCTCATAAATGAATAATCTATTTCATTTGTATAGAATAATACATCTTTTTTATATGAATCGTTAAACCACCAGCTCGGTAAGTTTTCAAGTTCTTCAAGATATTCACTCCGACTTAGTATTACTTTATTAATTTTAAATGGATAAGTATTTAATATTTTTGATATGCTCTGATTAACTGTATCGATGCCATCAGTAGTATCAAATATTATATTTCCACTGTTAATATATGAAATTACATTCTCATACCCAACATTCAAAATCTTATCTTTTAACTCAGCCATTGACACTTTGTTTTTTCCACCGACATTGATTCCACGAAGTAAAAGTACGTATTTCAATAGTTTCTCCTTTTATAAAAAACTCTCTATCATCGAAATAATAGAGAGTTTTTTATTATTCTTAAATTATGCTCTTGATACGTAAGAACCTTCTGCAGTATTGATAACTAATACATCTCCTTCTTTAACGAATAGAGGTACTTGTAAAGTGTATCCAGTTTCTACTGTAGCAGCTTTAGTAGCTCCTTGTGCAGTATCACCTTTAACACCTGGTTCTGTTTCAGTTACAGTAAGTTCTACTGTTGTTGGTAAGTCAATTCCTAAAATTTCGTCACCAAACATTAAGATTGAAACTTCCATGTTTTCTTTTAAGAAGTTTAATTCATATTCTAATTGTGCTTCAGGTACTTCGATTTGCTCGTAAGTAGCGTTATCCATAAATACATAAGCTTCACCAGTTGAGTAAAGGTATGACATTTTTTGGTTGTTAATTTGAGCTTTTGCAACTTTTTCACCAGCTCTGAAAGTTTTATCGTTAACAGCACCAGTACGCATATTTCTTAATTTAGAACGTACGAATGCAGCTCCTTTACCAGGTTTAACGTGTTGGAATTCCATTACTTTCCAAATGTTTCCATCAACTTCGATAGTAACTCCAGTTTTAAAATCATTAACTGATATCATTATTGTATTTCTCCTTTAAATTGTATTAATATTATTATAAATAAAATTTTTTTTAAAATCAAGGTAAAAACCACTAATTTTAGTGTATTTTATATAAAGTTTGATAATAAATATCTTTAGGTTTACATAATTATATTTACGTAAACTAGAATTATTTATTTTCTTTTATAGCTTCTACCATGTAGATTCTATTACCTTTTTTAATAAACTTATCTTCATACTCAGTATGAACGTTCTCTTCTTCATAAACACTATTGGTTAAATCTAAAGAAAGTCTATTAAAAGTAAACCCATATTTAGCATAACTCATTAAACTGTATTCGAATAAGCCTTGGTTATCAGTTTTTTGAACTATTGTTTTATTTCCATTTAAGATAGTTTCATAACGAGCTAAAAATGTATGGAATGTTAAGCGTCTTTTCTCGTGTCTTGTTTTTGGCCATGGATCAGAAAAGTTTAAGTATAATTGATCAACTTCACCTTCAGCAAAATACTCTAGAAGATCTTCAGCATTTCCTGAGATAAGCTTTAAGTTTTCTCTATGAGTTTCTTCAACTTTATCTAACAGAAATGTTAAGACAGTTGGTTGTGCCTCCATAGCTATAAAGTTAATTTCTGGGTGTCTTTCAGCAAGTGTGTGAATAAACTTACCTTTACCACTTCCTATTTCTAAGTGTATTGGATTATCATTTCCAAAAATTTCTTTCCATTTTCCCTTATTATCCTTAGGTTGTAAAAATACAACTGGACTATTCTCTAGACGCTCTCTAGCATCTGCTCTATTTCGAACTCTCATTCATGCACCTTTCTATTTTAATTCTATTGTTTTATTAAATAATTCTTTATTTTCTAATACTTTTTCTTTTGAACCTAGTACACAAGTATATGCCTTAGATTTCATATTTTCAAATTCTGTTGCTAATTTTCTTAAATCTTCTACTGTTGTATTCTTTATTTCATTTACAAGTTTATCATAAACTTCAAATGGAGAATTAGTTATGCATTTGTTTAATGAATATGCAGCTTGCGCACTTGGTGACATTAGAACATCTAATGAATTTAGTGTACCTATAATATACTTATTAAGATCTTTTTCATCAGCATCAATATTGGCTACGTAGTTGTTAATATTATAATATATCTCTAGAGTTTCCGTTAAGTTTGGATCACGATATGACCATAAATTAAAATCACCAAAAGCATTAAATATCACTCCAGAACCATAGGCTCCATTTTTAACACGGACATTATTCCATAAATAATCTAAGCTTAATATATGTCTTAGTACTAAGTGTGTACCAGTGTAATCATTTATATTATAACCTGCGCCAACGTATTGAACTAGTGAATCGAAGTAAAAACCTTCAGAATATCCTTCTTCTTCTAATTTAATTTCAATCCCTATTTGCTTATCTAATTCAGTAGGGTATTTAGTTAAATATGAAGATATAGACTCTTTGAAGTTTGTATATTCTTCTTTATTACCAACAAAGTTAACCAATAATCTACCTTGATTAAAGATCAGATTTGAAACAGTATATAACTGTTCTTTAATTTTCTCACTATTCTGTTCATAGTTATTTACTAATTCACTTATAAACAAGTAGAAATCATATTCTCCATGGTATGAAGCAAGTTTACTTTGAGGATTGTAGAAACCACTAATACGACGCGCCACAAAAGCATGTCCAGAATTTTTAAATCTACTTTCTAGCATTAACTTAATTTCTAAGAGAACATTATATAGTGCTTCTTTATCTTCAAAATCTACATTAAGTGTAGTTTCGTCCAAAATCTTAGCTAGGTCTCCAGCTTTTTCTACTAAATTCTTGGCACTGACTATGAACTTAACTTCACATTCTTCACTCTTATGTTTTCTAAAAACATCTACATAAGAACTAATACCACCAAGATTTGCACCTATTTCTTTTATTACTTCAGCTTCAGTTTTATTTTTTGTATTAAAGTTAAATAATAAATATGATAATACTGATGCATATTGTAACTGTTCAACTTCAAAATCACTTATGTCAAATAGTAATTTAGAATACGAAATACCATTAGTCACAGTATCATAGTGTGAAAAATTTATACCTTTGTATTCTTCAAAGAATGTTTCTTCAAATGGATTTTTTAGCTCTACTTCTTTAGAATTGACACTTTTAATTTTTTCTAAATCTTCTTTTTTATCGGTACTATTTTGCCATTCCTGTAAAGACTTAGTGTTTTTAACAATGCTTTCTAATTCAGTTTCTGATAAAGTAGCTTTATATTCAACTAAATCTTTTTCCTTATTTTCTTTTTCTAATGTCGGAATTAAGTGTAATATAGCTTGTTTATTATTTTCAATTAGAAACTGTTTAGCAAGAGTTTCGTATTGTTTATTAACGCAATTTTCTTGTAAATGAGAAATTACGTTGTCTAAATCAAATGCATCTAATATATTATCTTCGCTATATAACCATGTTCTTAATAATCTAATAGCATAAGATACACCCTTAGGTGACGAAGTTTTATTAATCTCTTCCTTGATAGAAAAGTTCTTTTTGTTAATTGAAGCTTGAACTTGCTCATAATCAAAGCCTTTATCAATAATACCTTTTAATAAAGATTTATATTCTACGTCAAGACTTTCTAATTTATCATCGCTTACGTATTTAAAGATAATTGAGTATACAGTTTCTTTACGATCTTTTTGAACGTAACTATATACATCTTCACAAATATTGTTATCAATGAAATATTTTCTAAATTCTGTATTACTACTTCCAAGAAGAATATCATCTATTATATCGATATTCTCGATTTTACTAAACTCATTACTATCACCAAGAATATAGTTATAAGCTACATAAGCTTTATCTTTTACATCTTCGTTAAAATATGTACGTTTAACAATATCCGCAGTAAAGTTTTCTTGACATGATAAGTTATAATCGCTATAGTCTTTATAGTCGTAATTATTTAGATAATTATCAATATGATTCAGATATTGCTCAACATTTAAATCACCATATAAAAAGATATAGCTGTTACTTGGGTGATAATTATAATTATAAGTCTCTAAAAATTCTTCTTGTGAAATTGAAGGAATAGCTTCTGGTTTTCCTCCAGAAGAATATTTATAAGAAGTATCACTAAATAGATGTTCTGTTACATATTGATCTAGTACTTCATCTACTGATGAATAAGCACCTTTCATTTCATTGTAAACAACACCTTTATATATTAGTTCATCTTCTTTATCTTCAAGATGATAGTGCCATCCTTCTTGGGCAAGTATATTTGGATTGTTTTTTAGATTCGGATTAAATACTGCATCTAAGTATATATCCATCAATATTTCTAAGTCTTTTTCATTTTTAGACGATACTGGATACATAGTTTTATCAGGAAATGTCATTGCATTTAAAAATGTATTAAAAGAACCTTTAAGTAGTTCTACAAAAGGTTCTTTTACTGGATATTTCGCTGAACCACATAAAACAGAATGTTCTAAAATATGAAAAATACCATTATCATTATAAGGAATAGTTTTAAAACTAATGCTAAAACTTTTATTTATATCATCATTTTCAAAGAAAACTAATCTAGCACGAGTTTTTGTATGCTCATAAAGATAAGCATTTGTATTTATATTTTTTAGATATTTCTTTTCTATAAGTTCAAATGTCATATTATTTAATTATTATAGTAGATTACATTTTTAGTAATGTAAGAACGTCATAACCTTGTAGTTTGTCCATACCGTTTAGACCATCTAATTCGATTAAGAACGCAATACCTACTACGATTCCTCCTAATTCTTCTACTAATTTAATAGTTGCTTCAATTGTTCCACCTGTAGCTAATAAATCATCAGTGATTAGAACACGTTGACCTGGTTTAATTGCATCTTTGTGCATTGTTAAAGTGTTACTTCCGTATTCTAAATCATATTCGTATGAAATAACTTCACGTGGTAATTTATTAGGTTTTCTTACAGGAACGAACCCTATACCTAGTGAGTAAGATACAGGACATCCAATAATGAAACCACGAGCTTCTGGTCCTACTACTACATCAACTTGTTTTTCTTTTGCATAGTTTACAATTTGATCTGTAGCGTACTTATACGCTTCTCCATCTGCCATTAAAGTAGTAATATCTTTAAAGCTAATTCCTTCTTTTGGCCAATTTGGTACGATTGAAATGTATTTTTCTAAATTCATTTATATTTATTTTCTCCTAAATGTTTTCTTAACTCAATTATTATACTATAAAATAAGAAAATAAGCAATTTATAATACCGTTATTATAAGCTAGAAAGCGATAATCCTAAATACTATGCTTTTAATTTATTAGTGTGATAAAATAAAGTATATAATATTTAACGTGGAGGTTAAATTATGAGATTTACATTTACAGATTCAGCAATTGAATACATATTAAAACAAATTAACAAATTTAATGAGAATACATATGATATAATAATAGATTATACAGATGGAAATAGTCCTTATAATGAAAATATAAGTGGTTGTCACTGTCAAGTATACGATAAGTATAGAGTATTAATAGTGTGTAATAATGATGTAAATATTAAGTGGAGTAAATATGATAAACAGGTTGAATCAAATCTTGGGTCTGTATACTTCCCTTCTTACTATGAAATGATGTTTGATAAAAACAATGTATTTGACTATAAGAATTTTACTCTTAATTTGAAAAGTGAAGCGGGAATAATTGCTGATCAAGTTCAGCTAATTATTAAATTATAATTTAAGTTAATTTTAATAAACTTTGCTAATATATAATCTATTATCAACAATGAAAGGAGAATAATTTGAAATCTTTTCTTAACAGCAGAAAATTAACCTTTATACTATTTTTTGTGTATTTATTCATACTTTCTTGGGTAATCGTGGCCAAAATGGATTGGAATTTATTAAAAAGTAGTAATCTTTCTTGGATAAATCATCCACGAGTTCTACTTCATCCAGGAATAACATGGAGAACAGTTAATCTAATACCATATAGTTATTTTGATTTTGTGGAGGTACTATTAAATATACTTTTCTTCATACCATTTAGTTTCTACATAAAGATGTTATATCCTAAATCTTCAGGTTTTAGAGCAATAATATTAGGATTTTTATTGAGTTTAACTTATGAATCAATACAATATGTACTAACTATTGGTTTTCCAGATGTAACAGATTTAATTGATAATACTTTAGGGGCTATTATTGGAGTAATTATTATCAATATTATCTCAGTTATCTTTAGAGAAAAATTAAGATTATATATGAATGTTATCTTAATACTTTTTTCTGGATATATTATTCATGATATTCTTTATCTCATAATTTAATACGAAAAACGATAGATTCTAAAATTAAAATCTATCGTTTTTATTTTTATAATATGTAAACTAATCTATATTATCTTTTTCTTCTAAATCCTAATACTGATAAAATTACACCTAGGAAACCTAATAATGCAGCTCCTGCACTAGTCTCAGTTAGACCAGTTTTAGGAAGTATATTGTTAAATCTTTGTGGAAGTGAATTTTGTTCTTTTTCACCTTTATTTTCTTTATCAGATGTGCTAATAGTATCATTATTTAATCTGTTAGAAGGATTATCGTTCTTAGCTTCTTTAGCTCTTGAAACAATAGTATATGTGCTAAAGTGATCTGTATAGAATGTTAGTTTCCCATCACTGTATGTACTTTGAACTTTCTCTAATTTATCACCATTTACATAGTATACTTCGAATGTTTCATTATTATTAGCAACTACGGTTACAGTAACTGCTCTAGTTTCTCCATTATTATTAATTACATTTCCTTTATCGTCAGTGAAGAATAAGTCTAGAGTTTTTACTACATTTAGTTTCTCATCAAGATTTTTAACTAATTCTTTAACTTTCTCAACTTTTTCTTCATCAGAATTTTGAGCTACAAAGTTTATACCAGTAACATCTTTTTCTTTAAATTGAACTTTAACTTCTTCATCACCAGGTAGTTTAGCAACAAGAGTATCAGTTACATTTTTCTTATCATCTACTGAAGGTGTACTTGGTTTTTCAGAAGGAGATTCTTGAGGTTTCTCTACTTTAGGTTGCTCAGGAGTTACCTGTGGTTTTTCCTCCGGTTTAGGTTGTTCAGAAGGTGTTGTTTGTGGTTTCTCCTCTGGTTTTGGCTGTTCCGAAGTTACTTGTGGTTTTTCCTCAACTTTTGGTTCTTCTTTCTTAACATCAGCCTCAACTGTCGTTACAAGTTCAACTAATTTATCGTCGATATTTGTAGCATTTTTTTCAAATAAAGTTTTAGTAATTCTATATTTATCTCCAGCTTTCATATCATTATCAGTAATTTCTAATTTTCTATCATCTTCGTTAGAAACACTTGTTGAACTAAGTTCTTTAACTTCATTACCGCGGATACGTTCTACCTTAGTAACAATATACCAGTTACGACCATAGTCATCACTCTTAAGTAGTTCGGCCATAGGTTTTGTTTGTTTACTTAGGAATTCTTTGTATTTATCTAAACCTTGTAAGATACCTTCTCCACCGTAAAACTCAGAACGTCCTCTATACCAGTGTAGAAGATTTAGAATTGTTAATTTCTCATCTTTTGGTTGAATAGTGACCTTATTATCTTTTGCTACAACATTTAATTCAATAGCTTGTTTTTGTGGATAATAACCTTGTGTTACTTCAGGAGAAATTCCTAATAGTTTTGTATCAGAATCATTATACGGTAATGTTGCTGGTAAATTGTTATTAGCAATATCAAGAATGTGTAGACTACCATTTGCTTTAATTAAGTCTAACGGTATATTACTAATTTGATTATTTACTAATCTTACAGTTGCTTTATTTTTTGCTAGTGTTTTCCATAATTCATCAGATAAACTAGAAATATGGTTGTTATTTAAAGCAAGAGTGTTTAATTTAGTGAAATTAACTCCATTTGCTGGAAGAGAAGTTAATTTGTTATTAGCAGCATATAACTGTGTTAAAGAAGTTAAATTAGCAACACTAGCAGGAAGTTTAGTTAGTTCATTATCTGTGAATGATAAGAATGTTAAAGCTGAATTATTATTAAATAAATCATCAGGGAGTGAAACTATTTTATTATTAGATAAACTTACAGTTTTTAGCTTCTTATTATTAGCAAAAACATTCGCTGGTAATGTTGATAACCATGATTGACTGAATTCAACAGATTCTAATTCAGAGTTATTTGCAAATAAACCTTCTGGGATATTACCTAAGTTGTTAGAAGATAAGTTTACAGTTTTTAATTTTTTGTTATTAGCCAATAGGTTTTCAGGTAGTTTAGTAACACCATTTCCTCCTAAGTTAATACGCTCAATATTAACTGCATTTTTGAATAAGTCTTCTGGTAATTCACCAAAGTTATTACTATCAGAAGAGAATGATTTAACTCCAGGCCCCATGTGTTTTAGTAAATCTAAGTTATAAATAGCACCTTTATCAACTTTTCCATCAATCTCTAGTGATCCAATGTTGATATCTCCAGTGAAGTTTTTTAATTCATCTTCTGTTACTTTACCATCGTTATTAGCATCTACCCCATTAGCTATTAATTTCTTCTGAAGTAAGTCATCGCTTTTCTTACGTTCTTCATTATTTTTCTCTACTAATTCAAATCCATTCCATCCTTTTTTGATCTCAGGTTTAAATTTAAGTTTAACTGTAGTATATTTATCAAAGTTTCCTTTGTCACTTTCTAGAGATCCCATATAAGAAACTATAACACCACCTAAGTGTACTTGGTCTAGATCTTCAACCGGAAGTGTAAATAACGCTCTGTCATATTGTCCCGCAGAGTTCTTCTCACCAAAATTCTCTTTCACACCTGATTCCCATTTACCTTTGTTTTGGATGGCAAAATCATATAAGCCATGAGCAAATAATGTATTTAACATTGTAATACTCATTTTTCCATCTTTAACTACTAATTTTACATTTTTATCAAAGAATCCTTCTAACATTGAAGTTCCTTGTCTTCCATCAGCGTATAAAGCGTTAAATCCTAAAGTATATTCTCCATCTTCTAATTTATCAGTAAGTGAATAAGTTTTTTCTCCTTGTTTTTCAGGAGTTTTTTCTGGTGTTGGTTTTTCTTCAACTACTTTATTGCCAGTAGTATATGCTTTACTTTCGCTACCGTCATTCGCTTTAAATACAATTGTATTATCTCCATCAAAGTTCCAAGCTTTAAATGCTTTAAGACTTTCTCCACCATCATCGAAAGTAACTATTTGATCTTTCCAGTTTTTACTGAATAGTGATTTATCAAATGATTTTCCGTTAATAATTACTTCTTTAGTATTTTTAAGAACATCTTCCGGTTTAAATCCATTAACAAGTGTAATATTTAATTCATCAGCATAACTATTTTTCTCTACTTTAGAAACAAGGTCTTTTTGGGCATATGAAACACTAGTTGTAGGTGTCTCTTGTTTTGGTTCTGTAGGCTTCGTCTCTTCTTTTTTATCGGTTGCCGTTGGATATGAAATTATTGTTCCATCAGCAAGTTTAACTTCTAGTTTATTATCTGAATCTTTTAACGCTTTTACTAAATCTTCGTTAAAAATTCTAATTCCAAGATATTTTGATGATTCTACTTTATCTTTGAATACATCTTTAGTCACAGTAGTTCCATTTAAAGTTACACTTGCAATTTCATCAACAAAATTATCATATACAGAAGTATCAGATAGTTCTAATGTTAAGTGTTTCTTATGTTGCCAATCTTCACCTTTTTCTAATTTTGATATAGTATATTTAGCATTTGAAGCTGGTTTGTTAGAATCAGTTTCAGTTTCTTTTGATGGTGCAGGTGTGTCGTTACTTGGCTCTATATAACCAGTATCCTCATATGTTGTTTTAGAACCATCTTCAAATGTAAACTCAATTTTATGCTTATCTTGTTTTTTATAATGCTCAGTGATTGCTTTATCTACCGCAGTTACTTGACCATTATATAGTTTATAAAATTTACTATTAGTATTTTGGCTATCAAACCCAAAATCTTTTCCATCTACTGTAAGTTTAGTTACTTTTGACCAGTAGTTTTTATAAAGATCAGAACCTTCTAAAAAGAAAGTTAAAGAATCACTATCTATTTGTGGTTCTACAATTTTTAAACCTTCATTTATTAATTTTGGTTTAGCGGTTGGATCTACGTATCCTTTATCTTCATATACAGCTTTTGAACCATCTTTAAAAATAAATTCAATTTTGTGTTTATTTTGTTTATTATAATACGCCTCTATGTCTTTATTATTAATATATACGGTAGAATCATATAATGTATAATTTTTAGAAGTAGAAGATTCACTATTAAACCCAAAATCTTTTCCATCAATTAATACTTTATCAATTTTTTTCCAATACTTATTAAATATTGTATCTGATGTATCTTGAGCTTCGACAGTGAATTCTAAAGAGCCGCTAGCACCAATTTCTGGTTCATAAATCTTTAATCCTGTGCTCTGTTGATCTTGTGCATAAACTACATTAGAATCAAGATTTAGTTTAGAATTATTGAAATCTACTGAACCTATACTTAAACAAATAGGTACAGCCAATCCAATTATTAGTTTATTATTATATTTTTTGTTCATGATGTCCTCCATAAAAACAATGATAATCAATATCGATTATTAATACGTTTATTATACTACAACAGGATAAAATATACAAGTGAAAACGTTAAAAATAAAAAAAAATTAGAGGTGATTCTTATGAATTTAGCATATAAAATACTGAATTCATAGGAATTACCTCTAGTAAATTTTGTTCATAAATTTGCCACAATGAAAAAATAATTAATATAAATTATTAAAATCTTTTAGCTATTAAATTATAATGTGTCTCGATATCTTCTGGAACTGTAGCATATCCTCTTAGATCATAGTATTCTCCATCTTTTTCCAGAACAGCTGTAGGATAAGATTCAATTCCTAAGTTTAGTGTTTTTATAAAATCTGGATGAATAGCGTTAGGATTTTTAAACGCTATTGTTAATTTTAGAGCAAAATCATAGCTATCTAGTCCATATTTTTCACATAATTCTACATATGTTTGAACATCGCTAAGACTTTTTCCTTCAATAAAGAATTTACATTGAATGTCATATGCAAAGTGTAGTATTTTTGAATTAGGAATTAGCTCTTTTACAATATCCATAGCAATTGCAGGATGAACAGAGTTTAATACCATTTCACCTTCTTCGAGTACTTTATTATATTTTTCCCCAAATTCTACATTATACATTTCAGATATCTTTTTATTTCCTTCCTGGAAGTGTCCATATTCTTTGATTTTTTTACTATAATCTCCAAAGAATAATCCACCAGATACTATTTCAATTTCTATATCTGAATGATTCTCATAAAACTTGGTGAATATTTTATCGAATCCATAACACCAACCACAGTACGCATCCCAAAAGTATAAAATTTTCATTTAAATCTCCTTCTAATTTACATTAAACTTCAAGTATTTTATTAATATTAGTAATACTCTCTTTTAAAAGTAAGTTTTCAACTTCAAATATATTTTCCATTCTTATAAAACTTGATGATTTTTTCAAATCAACAGTTTTATAATCCGGATTAAGTATTATAGTATTATTTTCAAATTTAATTAACTCTAATTCTTTAAATATTTGAATCATAATTTTTAAACTATCAACATTTGTTTTTAATATCGTTAGTAATTTATCTAATTGTTGAGCTACGTTTATTTGTTTGTTATTTGTTGAAAGTATTAGATTAAATAATTTAATTAATCTATTTTTATCAATTAGATATACGTCAGATAAAACTTGTTTCTCTTCACATATTAAAAATATTTTTTTAGGTTTTAGATTTATTATTTTGTATAGATATTCTTTAGAAGTTGGTATATCTAGTAAATAAATATATTCAAATTCCTTATCAATTGAGCTATCTAAATCCTTATATTGATAGAAATTATTATCTTTATCATATTTGTGTTTAGAGAGTTTTAAACTATTGATATCAATATTTGCAATATCATAGTTTATGAATCTCAAATCTTCGAATAAAAACTCTTTAATATGTATATCTATAATATGAGCCTGTAATTTTGTACGACCATTAAAGTTATTTTTATCTATATTACACAGTAAATCAATAATATCGTTTTTCTCAACTTTATCGAAAGTTACACTGTCTTTGAAAGTAATACAGTCTAAATTTCCAACCTCATCTGCTATTGTTAGTCTTAAATATTGTTTGTCAGAACCAAAGTACGCTTTATTAAGAACCATAGCATTTTCTATTAATACATTAGGTTTTTCAAAATCCATACCATATGGTTTTAGAGCATCTAATGAATTTAAAAATTGATAACTAATATCTTCTAATGAAGTAATAATATCTATATTCTTATTAGCTTTCAAATCATTATTTTGTTTAAATTCTTCAAATTCATTATCTAAAAATTCTTCAATCTTTTCAAAATTAGATTTTTCAAAAGAGAAACCAGCAGCTAATGTATGTCCACCGAATGCCACAAATAAATCTGATATTTTGTTCATTGCTACGTAGATATTAAAATCAAAAATACTTCTCGCAGAGCCCTTAAGAACCCCTTCTTTTTCGTTCATAATAAAAACGGGTTTTTGGTACTTTTCAACAATGTTCGATGCTACGATGCCTAGTACTCCTTCGTGGTATTCACCAGAAACCATAATAACATTCTTATGTTTTTTTTCTGAATTTTCAATTTTACTTATTACATCTTTTACTATATCTTCAGTAACTTGTTTTCGTTGAATATTATATTGTTCAATCTGTTCAGCTAAAGCTCTTGCTGTTACAGGGTCTTCCGCCATTAGAAAAGTTAATCCTAATTTAGCGCTATCCATTCTACCGATAGAATTTAATTTAGGTGCTATATAAAAACCTACAGTTTGCTCATCAATTTTTGTATCTATACCTGATAATTCAAGTAGCATCTTAAGACCTATTCGAGGATCTTCATTTATTAATTCTAGTCCCTGTTTTACAAATATTCTATTTTCATCTGTAATTGAGACCATATCAGCTATTGTACCAATTGCAACTAAATCCAATAAGAAATCAGGGAAGATTTCCAATAATGCGTGTGCTAGTTTAAAAGCAACCCCTACTCCAGCTAATTTTTTGAATGGATAGTTACCTTCTGGATGTTCAGGATGAATTATTGCATATGCATTAGGTATAGTATCTTGAATTTTATGGTGGTCTGTTACAATAACATCACAACCTAATTCATTAGCTAAATCAACTTCTTCTACACCTGCAATCCCATTGTCGACAGTAATAATTAGAGTTATTCCTGAATCAATAATCTTTGTAAATGCTTCTTTGTTTGGTCCATATCCTTCCTCAAATCGATTTGGAATATAGGATGATACATTTGCCCCCATAGATATTAATGTCTCTACTAATAATACTGTTGATGTAATTCCATCCGCATCATAGTCTCCGTAGACAAGGATTTTCTCTTCATTTTCTATAGCTTCATTTATCCTATCTACAGCTTTTTGCATATCATGCATTAAAAACGGATCATAGCCTTCTTCATATTCATCAGAAAAATACTTTTTAACGGAAGTCATATCTGTAATATTTCTTGCATTTAATATTTTAGCGATATTTTTAGAAATACTATATGATTCTAATTCTTTAATAAAATTTTCATCATAATTTGGATATATCCAGTTATATTTTATTCCCATTTTTTCACCTCTTTTCTTAAAAAGTTATCATTTATTCTGTTTTATCTTCTATTTTT
>ENA-OWMY01000201-OWMY01000201.1-metagenome-genome-assembly--contig:-NODE-201-length-19188-cov-6.317201_pt1 | contig 19188 bp, 22 predicted proteins | sample MGYA00245358_ERZ651122 | MGnify/ENA primary metagenome ERZ651122 (study PRJEB26857, sample SAMEA4031752) | metagenome | biome: human; feature: oral; material: saliva | place: Philippines | collected 2014...
CTCGTGAGCGCATCCCTATAAGAATATAGGCTGTTTTGCGCTTGGTCAATTCGGCCCATGCTTTGGGGGATATCTCTGAGTACGTGTTGCTCTATAGGGCGGACTATGGGTTGTAGGCTTTGAGGCTCATACACATTTTCGATAGACTGCTACTGTCCGACCGATAAATAGAGGGCGTCTCTGGCGTGTGATCTTTTCATGCAACGTTGCCAGAGTTGTCTTATTTACTCAACGAAATGAGAAATCATGTCTGAAAACCCCAACAACCCCCCAGCCCCAGTTCAACCAGGACCCCCAGTTTAGCCAGCAGGCACCCCAGTTCAATCAGCAGGCTCCTTACGGTGTGCCCGTTCAGACCCCTGAGCAGCAGGCTCAGGCGAAGAAGGCAAAGACCCTGTCGATTGTCTCTCTGGTGAGCGGTATTGTGAGCTTCTTTGTCCTCGGTTTCATCCTTGGTGCTGTAGCTATTGCGACCGGCCGCCTGGCTATGAATAATCCCGAGTTGAAGAACCGCGGTATGGCTATTGCCGGTACTGTTCTGGGTGTCGTCAGTATTATTTTGCTGGTCGCATTGAAGATTTTTGTAAAGCAGTAAGATTGAAGCTACCTGCAGTAGCCTCATGATTTGAGGAAGCCCGCGAGCGCTCGTGCGCACGCGGGCTTTTGCATGCCCGTTCAGCGGCTTTCCTCTGCGTCAAGATGCATCGTAAGTACCCGAATGACGAATTCGTTTGTGTCCACCTCAGTGATGGGTTAGGGTGGGTAATGTTTGTAATGTTTAATACACACCATTCACACGAAAGAGGGACCATATGTCTCAGAACCCGCAGGACTCTAACTCCTACGACTACAACCCGGAATACGGCAACCTGAACGAACAGAACGCTCAGAACGCTCAGTACGGTCAGCAGCAGTACCAGCAGCCTGCTCAGTACGGTCAGCCCATGATGGTGCCCGTCGGCATCGTTCAGAAGACCCCCGAGCAGCTTGCCGGTGAGAAGGCCGGCCAGACCTCCATGGTGCTCGGCATTATTGGCCTGATCTGCAACTTCTTTGTTAGCTGGTGGCTGATCGGTCTGCCCTCGCTGATCATGGGTGTTATCGGCATTATGAAGGCTAATGAGGCTGAGCGTTTTGGCACTGCAGCTTCGGGCGGTCGCATCATGGGTTGGATTAACGCAGCTTTTGGTGGCCTGTTCTTGGTTGTAATCGGTGGTTTCCTGCTGCTGGGTCTTATCGGCGCGGCAGGTGCTGCTTCTTCCTCTTCCAACCACTTTACTGAGCTGGTCAGCACCCTGGCACTCTTCTAAGAGTTCTTTCACAGGGTATAACGGAAGCCCTGTTCCTCAATGTGAGGAGCGGGGCTTTTGCGTACCTGATAAGGCGCGTATCCAGCGCATCAAAGTCCGTTGTGCGGGGTTGCATAACGGACCTAGTTGTACCCGTTCCATTCATGGGTTAGGGTGAATTAGGTTTAACACACACCAGCCGTACGAAAGTGAGATGCCATGTCTCAGAATCCTCGGGGTTCAGACCCCTACGACTACAACCCGGACTACAACCGTCTGAACAAGCAGTACAACCAGAATGGTCAGTATGGGCAGAATACTCAGTATGGCCAGTATGGTCAGGGTTCTTACGGCCAGTACGGGCAGAGCTCCTACGATCAGTATTCCTACGACCAGTACGGGCAGGACTCGTATAGCCAGTATGGCCAGAATCAGTATGACCCGTACGGCCAGCAGTACCAACAGCAGTATCAGTACGGTCAGCCCATGATGGTTCCTATTGGTATTGTTCAGAAGACTCCCGAGCAACTTGCCGGCGAGAAGGCTGCCCAGACTTCCACGGTGATGGGTATTATCGGTTTGGCTTGTGCTCTGACGCTTGGCTGGTTCTTGCTGGGTCTGCCTTCCCTGATTCTGGGTGTTATCGGCGTTATGAAAGCTAATGAGGCGGAGCGTTTCGGTGTGGCGGCTTCGGCTGGCCGCATCCTGAACTGGATTAACGTGGTTATTGGTGGCATGTTCCTGGTGTTTTTGGGCGGCAGTTTTCTGTTGGTTCTGCTGATGGCTCTTTCCGATTCTAGTTCTAACTCCGGTCTGGTAGATGCCGCGCAGATGCTGGCACTTGTCTAAACGCTTTAGCCCTTCAAGAGAATCTGCAAGAGCCCCGTTCCTCACTACGAGGAACGGGGCTCTTACTGTGTATATGCCGTACGTTTTGTGGAATCGGCTCGACATGCTTGTTCCCCCGGCGGGGGAAGGTCTAGGGTGGGCTTAACACCCGGTATTGAAAGGTCGTGGATACAATGTCGTCCTACTACCCGCAAGAGCCCAACCCCTTCGACCGGAATTTCGGCTACAAAGGGCTAAAACAGAATAAAAGCACGAGCGAACACTATGACGACTACAATCCGAATGACCGCTACGACCCTGATAGCCAGCCTCCGCTGACATCGGTTCTGAACAAGAGAAGAGAGCCTTCTGAATGGGGTCTGGGGGAACGAGCCTCCCAACTCTCACTTGCCTTCGGCGTGCTCAGTCTTGTCAGTGTTGCGGTATGGGGCTGGTAGCTTTTCGGTATCCCTTCTGTTGCTCTGGGTGCTCTTGGTCTATGGAAAGCTAAGGAAGCAGATCGCTACGGTGCGATTCCTGCCGCGGGTCGCGTGCTGAGTTGGGTGGCCATTGTCAGCTTTGTGCTCGTGAACGTCTGGACACTGTGGGCGTGGTTTAACACCAGCCGATAGGTGCATCGGTGAAAGCCCAAGCCGAGGTGATTAACTAGTGTGTGGAATGTGAAAGGTTATGATGCCCCAAAATAATGAAGTTTTTGATTACAATCCCGAATATGCCAAGCTCTACCAGACGAACGACAGCCAGCCGTCTGACGCTGACGACATGGGCGACCGGCAACAACGCGCGAGCGAACTACCTCCCGAGGTGCAAGGGGCACAAGATGGTAAAAAGGCAGCGAACGTCTCCCTACTCTTTGGCTTCCTCGGCCTCCTGTTTTTCTTTCTAGGGTGCTGGTGGTTTGTCCATGATTATGACAGCAGTGGTTTGCAGGTAGTTGTCGTTGCGCCGTTGCTGAACGTCTTGGGTGTCTGGCAGGGGCGGGTAGCGAAGCGGCACGGTGTGCCTGCCCTAGCGGGTCGTATTCTCAGCTGGGTGGGTGTAATTTTTGCCCTTCCCTTCGCCATCATCGTCGCATTGTTCTTGATTGTCCTGACCGGCGGCATATAACGACGCTCCCGGCAACTCAAAACGGCGTATGCAAAGAGCCCTGTTCCTCAATGCGAGGAGCGGGGTTTGCTGTGTATATGCCGTATGTTTTGCGGATTGGTCCTGACATGCTTGTTCCCGTGTGGGGGAAGGTCTAGGGTGGGCTTAACACCCGGTATTGAAAGGTTATGATGCAACGATGCAGGATCCAATCCTTGGCCCGTATTCCGACCCAGTAGCTGGTCTGCGCTCGAAACCTCATCGCCACAAACAGGGTGCTGATATTGAAGAGCCCCCTATGATGCAGAGCGGTGGGAAAACAGCGACTAATCTAGGGGAGCGAGCCTCCCAACTTTCACTCACTTTCGGTGTGCTCAGCCTCATCAATATCTTGGTGTTGGGTTCGTGGTTTTTCGGTATCCCCACCATCATCTTGAGTTTCCTTGGTCTACATAAAGCTAAGGAAGCGGATAGTTACGGCGTAGTTTCTCTTGCGGGTCAAATCCTGAGCTGGACAGCTATCGCCATGCTTGCCCTTGGGTACGTACTGATTGCGTGGGCGTGGTTCAACGCCAAATAAGTTTTTGCGAAGCACTAGGCTGAGGTATTCAACTAACGCGTGTAGATTCTGAAAGGTCGTGGATGCGATGTCGCAACTACCCCAAAACAACGAAACTCTCGATAACAGCCCCGAATACAGCGAACCCTACCAGGAGAACAGTAACGGGCACCCCGGTACTGTAGCTACGGGCGGACAGTTACAACCCGCGAGTGAGTTCTCAGAGGATGTCTTGAGCCAGGAAACTGGACGGTTCGCCGCGAACCTCTCCCTACTCTTCGGTGCCCTCAGCTTTGCGTGCATCCCCGGTGTCCGTTCGTCGCTGTACTTCATCCCCTTCTCACTGATACTGAGTTCCCTAGGAATCTGGCAAGCGCGAGTGGCGAGACGGCACGGTATGCATGCCATCCTGGGCATGATACTCAACGTGGTGGGCATGATCATTTTTCTGCTCCTAAGCGCCCTCGTCGTATTCCTCACGATTCTCTTTTCTGGCCTTAAAGACTACTGACGCCGGTCTATCGAGAAGCCTGCATGTCCTCTCGCTCTAGTACTCAGGGGAGGGGCTAGTGGGTGTAATACCTCTCCAACGTTAAATGTGAAAGGTTGTGGATGCGATGTCGCAGCTACCCCAAAACAATGAAGCCTTCGATAACAACCCCGAATACGCTAAGCCCCACCAGGGGAGCGGTAGCATGCAGTCTGGTACGGACGACCAGTCGCTACCCGCGAGTGAGTTCTCTTCGAGCGTGTGGAAGATGGGCCCTGGCGAAAAAGCCGCAAATCTCTCCCTGATTTTCGGTGTCTTCGGTATGCTTGCTCTCGCCCTAGCGTTTTGGTGGGTTTCCCATGGCTTTGGTATCGGTATGCCAATAATCATTGCTGTGCCATTACTGAGCCTCTTGGGTCTCTGGCAAGCACGAGTGGCAAGACAGCACGGTGAAGACGCCAACGTGGGTCTGCTTCTCAGCGGGATAGGAATTGTCATTGTTATCGCCATTGTCGGCTTCATCGTAATGATTGGGTTTGCTCTGTACGGCTTCAATGATGCAGGCCCATCGACGAGCCTGAGCGCTCTCTCACTTCGATAGCCACGTAACACCCGGTATTGAAAGGTTGTGGATGCGATGTCGCAGCTACCCCAAACCAATGAAGATTTCGATTACAGTCCCGAATACGCCAAGCTCAACCATACAAATGGCAGTTGGCAACCCTACGCTGGTGTTTTAGGCAACCAGCTACTACCCGGAAAAAAAGTTTCACCTGGCTTCTCAAAACGGCGGGATGGGCAGAACGCGGCAAGTCTTTCATTGTTTTTCGGCGCCCTCAGCCTACTGTGTATCCCGCTATCGAGCTGGGTCTGGGCGCCAGATCTCACCTTTATCTCACTGATACTGGGCATCTTGGGTATCTGGCAGGGGCGAGTGGCTAAACGGCACGGTGTCCCTGCCCTAGCGGGTCGTATTCTCAGCTGGGCGGGTGTAGGTATTGTCCTTGCTCTCTATATTTTTGTCATCTTGTTTCTGATAAGCCTCAGTCATTCTTTATAAAAGCACCAATATAGTGGTGGGTCTGAAGATACTCTCGTTTTATTGGGCATGACCGGTCATAGTTTGTGCTGGTGAGCATGAGAAAGCCCTGCTCCTCAAGACGAGGAGCGGGGCTTTGCTGTGTATATGCCGTATGTTTTGCGGATTGGTCCTGACATGCTTGTTCCCGTGTGGGGGAAGGTTTAGGGTGAAGTTAACACCCCTCGCGTGTGGAATGTGAAAGGTTGTGGATGCGATGTCGCAACTACCCCAAAACAATGAAGATTTCGATTACAATCCCGAATACGCCAAGCTCTACCAGGAAAATGACAGCCAGCCGTCCGAGGCTGACGACACGGACGAATGGTCGCAACGTGCGAGCGAGCTACCTCTCGAGGTGCAAGGGGCACAAGACGGTAAAAGGGCAGCGAACTTCTCCCTGCTTTTCGGCTTCCTCGCCCCGCTGTCTTTCGTTCTAGGGTTCTGGTTGCTTGTCCAGGATCTTGGAGAAAGCGGTCTGCTGATAGCTCTCGTTGCGCCGGTGTTGAACATCCTGGGCATCTGGCAGGGGCGGGTAGCGCAGCGGCACGGTGTGCGCGCCCTAGGAGGTCGTATTCTCAACGGGCTGGAGCTATGCTTCTTCATTGGTATTGCCTTCCTCATCATGTTGATTGCAAACGCCTTGTCGCACATCAAATAACAACGCTACCGGTAACTCGAAACGGCATATGCAAAGAGCCCCGCTCCTCAATACGAGGAACGGGGCTCTTTGCGCTCCACACGTGGATCAGAAGCTAAAACGCGGATGGTAAGGGATTTGAACCCTTGAGACGGGGTTACCGCCTACTGGTTTTCAAGACCAGCTCCTTCGGCCGCTCGGACAACCATCCATACGCACCAGAGACCGGCATTTTATGGCAATACCGTGCCGCAGGGCACTACGAGATTATCTCATGCGATAAGCTTTCTGTAAATCGCGCACCAACGATGGTGCTTCCGGCAATGAGGAGGACTCATGAGAGCAATTATTGAGAACAGTCACGGTGGACCTGAGGCTCTGACAATCAGCGAAGTCCCCGCCCCCGTACCCCGATCCCACGAAGTTCTCATCCGCGTTCACGCCGCCGGAATCAACCGCGCCGACGCGCTACAGCGCCGCGGATTCTACCCGCCGCCCGCCGGGGCGAGTCCCATTTACGGCCTCGAAGTAGCCGGCGTTATTGAGGCGGTCGGTGAGGGCGCCTCTGTGGAGAACCGTGGCACCCCCGTCATGGCGCTCCTCGCTGGAGGCGGCTACGCCGACTACGTGACCGTCCCCGTCGACCACGTGCTGCCCGTACCCGAACAGCTGAGCTTCGCTGAAGCCGCCGGCATTCCCGAAGTCGCGGCAACCGTCTACTCGAACCTGGTGCTCACCTGCGGTATGAGCATGAACCCCGCCGAAAACCTTAAAGAAGACGGTGAACCCGCGGTGGTGCTCATTCACGGCGGTACCGGCGGTATCGGTGTGCACGCTATTCAGCTGGCGCTCGCCGCGGGTACCCGCGTGTTTGCGACCGTTAGCACCGAGGAAAAAGCAGAATATGTGCGCTCACTAGGTGCTGAACCCATTATTTATACCGAACATTCGTTCCGTGAAGTTCTGCTGGCTGAAACCGGCGGACGCGGTGCCGATTACATCCTCGACGTCGTGGGTGGAAAGTACCTGGACGATAACCTGCACACCCTCGCCGACGGCGGGCACCTGTGCATTATCGGTCTGCAGGGCGGCGCCAAAGCAGAAGTGAACCTGGGCTACATGCTCACCCGCCGCCTGTCGGTGCACGCCACGAGCCTACGCACCCGTTCGGATCAGCAGAAGGCTGAGATTCTGCGCGGTGTGCGCGAACACGTGCTGCCGCTCATCGAATCCGGCAGGATTGGCGTGGGCCTGGACCGTATCTTCGACATGGAGGAGGCGACTGCCGCCCACGAGTACTTCGACTCGGGTCAGCATCGCGGCAAGGTTGTGCTGCGCATGGTCTAGAAATCGTTGCGCTCCCCGTGGCGTCGCATCATCTGGGCGTCGCATCAGGTGGGTGCCGCGGGGAGTGTCGCGTGAGGGGCGTGATGAAAATTTGGGTCGAAATGATTAACTGACTGCTGACATCTCGTCACTAAAAGAGATTTAGGGTAACCTAAGTATAGGGAGGTTTGCGGGTCGCCACAGAGCCCAACGCCGGCAGCCTCCACAGACCAACCAATACGGCACACACACCACGCAGAGGAGGACACATGGGACTTAAAAGCTACCTGCAATCACGCCGCGACGACGCCGAACTCGGTAAAGGCATCTGGCGCCGATCCCACGACCGGTTCATTCGCGGTATTGACCGCTTCCACCAGGTCCTCGAACGCCTAGCGGCAACCGACTCGTCCGCCTCCATGATCGAGCTCATCGTGCCGGACGCCAACGCGCTTGCCGACCTCATCCCGCGCGTGCGTGCGGTCGTTATGGAAGCGCACCGCCTCGCCCCCAGCGACGGCGATATTCCCGCCTCCCCATTCGGCACCTACTCCGACCTGAACCGCGCCCTCTCCAAGGCGGGTAACGCCGTGGCACTCTGCGCCGAAGCGCTCGCCATGGCACGCTGCTTCGGCGAATGCGCCACCGGATGCGACCGCCAGGTGAGCGTGCACCGCCGCGTGGAAACCGTCATCCAGCACATTGAGGATGCCGAACGTCTGATTCAGCGCGCCCAGAAGGAAGCCGCCGGCGAGCTGATCTTCGACGATGGAATCCCCGTGGGCCGCACCCAACTGGTTGAGGCATAGCGCCGGTTGAGGTATGGCGCCGGGCCTAAATTGCGGTCAACAGGCGAGTTAGTTTGATGTGCACTTCAACAGGCGATACGCTTAAAGAGGAGGTGTAGGACGCTTCTTATGCGGTTCCGTCACAATGGAGGTGACGACACAATGCGATGGTACGCGCGGAAGAACCGCAGGCTTTTTCCTGCCCCTCTACGGCACAACCCAATGCATATACAATTCACGGAAGAAGTCACACACCATGTTTGAATTCCACCGCAACGAGCGTGCGCGTCAGCTGCGCCCCAGCCTCTCACGCTCTTGGCTCCTCGTGCGCGCCAACTCCTCCGAAGAAGTTTTTGAAGAGGCCTTCGAATCCGAGGCTGACTCCATCATCATCGACCTCGAAGACGGCTGCCCCGCCGAAGAGAAGGACGCCGCCCGCGAACAGGTCGTCCGTATGCTCAACTCCGGCGTCGTCGCATGGGTGCGAATCAACGCCATCACCACCGAACACTGGTGGAAGGACGTCAAGGCCCTCAAGAACGTAAAGGGCCTGCGAGGCGTCATGCTCGCCACCGCAGAGCACGCCACCGACATTGACCGCACCGCAGCCGAGCTGCCCCCCGGAACCCCCATCATCGCGCTGATTGAGTCCGCACTCGGCGTGCACCACTCCGTCGAAATTGCCCGCGCAATCGGCACTTTCCGCCTCGCATTCGGCGCAGGCGACTACCGCCGCGACACCGGCTCCTCCGCAACCCCCATGGCGCTCGCCTACGTGCGTTCGCAGCTGGTCATCGCCTCCACCCTGGGCGGTCTGCCCGGCCCCATTGACGGCCCGACCCTCGGCGCGTACGGCGCTGACCTCTCCAAGGCATGCGGCTACGCGAACGACCACGGCATGACCGGTAAGATCACCCTGGACATCCGCCAGACGGAAACCATCAACGCGGCATTCTCCCCCAGCGAGATCGAAATCGAAGAAGCACACCAGATGCTCGACGTGCCCCTCGACGGCCCCCGCGACGGCTCCTACCTGCCGCGTTACCTGCGTGCAAAGAAGGTCAAGGAACTCGCCAAGGTTTACGGCCTGTGGGGCAAGACCGACAGCGACTTCCAGCGTGCCTCCAAGTAAGGTGCTGACGTAAAGTACACGCGTAAAAAGCCGCGCATCCGAACCTTGAACAGGGAATCGGATGCGCGGCTTTTGTCTGCCTAAAACCTCATGAGGCTACAGTCTGGCGGGCTGCCGGTCGGCGGTCTAGTTACGGGGCGACTTGCCGCCCGTCAACGCATGAGCGCACACGTACGAAGTTACCAAAGAAATCACAATCGGCACCAAGAACGAGGTATCATCCTCATACACGGAACGGTAGAAGAACCACACCGCCAAAGAAACCACCAGCGCCAACACGTACACCAGAGCAAAACGCATCGTCGGGCTCATCGGGCGTGCAGAGCCCGCGGAGGTGCGACCAGCCTGCGAACGGTTCTGCAGGCGCTGAGCATGTGAAGAACGAGAAGACATGAGAATCTCCTAAAAATCGACTGTTACATCTTCAAGAAAACGGCATCTTTCAGATGCTAAAAACCGCCGCAACACACCGGAAACCGGCACGCGTTACGGCGGATGTGGAGCCCCCAGTGGGATTCGAACCCACGACCTTTTCTTTACGAGGGAAATGCTCTACCCCTGAGCTATAGAGGCACATACGCAATCATTCACAGCTACCCGAAAGCAGTCGGCGAACAGTGCATACCCCGCAATAGTACCAAAAAGGCGGGGGAGAGGCTAATTACTTTCAACACCGGGCCCGCAGGCGCGAGCAGGCGGCAGAGATCCTATGGTGTGCACTGCATTCACCCCGCAAACCCGCCCGAAGATAGGGAATGTTCAGGGCAGGGGCATACAATAAACCCTGTACCCACGGCGGCTGAGCGCACCTCACAGTGCACATCAACCACAGATTGATTAATCACATGCCAGCCCGCCACCCGTAGAGAGAGGAACCCCCATGACTTCACCCCTCAACCGCCGCACCCTGCTGCTGGGCGTAGTGCCCGCCGCCGCTCTGGGACTGAGCGCATGCGGTTCCAGCTCCTCCCAGCCCTCCGCATCTGCAAGCGGTTCGGCGAGCGCCTCCGCAAGCGCCACTGCGAGCGCTTCGGCATCTGCTGACCCCTCGGCTTCGGCTACTGCCTCGGCAACCGCCGATGACGGCTACGTCGGCTACCGCCTCAACCGCGAAGTACCCGGCGCAGGCACCGCAACCCTGTATACCGACTACCAGTGCCCCTACTGCGCCAAGGCAGAACCCAAGTTCGAAGAAGCCGCCAAGAAGCTTGATGGCATCATGAACGTAACCGTGCGCCACATGCCGCTGAACATGCACGCCAACGCCGTGCCCGCCGCACTCGCCGTGGAGGCCGCCGAGGCGCAGGGCAAGCATCTTGAAATGGCGAACAAGCTCTTCGCCACCCAGAACGACTGGAAGAGCATCAAGGAACGCGACAAGCTGCGCACCCTCTTCAACGACTACGCCAAGGAACTGGGTCTGAACGTCGAAGAATTCGACAAGGCTCTGCTCACCTCCGACACCGTCAAGCCCATTCAGCGCGACTACGAGCACGCCGTGAAGATTGGCGTGAAGGGCACCCCCACCTTCGTCGTGAACGACAAGATCGTTGACGGCCTGGATTCGTCCTCCTCGGTGGATGATTTGGTCAGCACCTTCAAGCGTGAAGCTGGCGTGAAGTAGTGGCGCACATTCAGCTCTCCGGCGGTCAGCGCGCCGAAATTCACCCCGACGGGTTCAGCGACCACGGCTACGTCCTCGAAATCGGCGGTGCCGAGCAGTCCCACGTGGACGTGCAGAACCCCGACTACGTGTTCTATGAGTACCTGCGCCGCATCGCGAACACGGTGGATGCGCTCGCACCCGCCAGCGAACCCATCACCGCCGCACACCTGGGCGCCGGTGCGCTGACCCTCGTGCGCTATATTCAGGCGACCCGCCCCGGCTCCCGTCAGGTTGCCGTGGATATTGAGCCCGAGCTCATGGGCTTCGTGACCGACCGCCTGCCGCTACCTGCCGGTACCGACTGCCGGCTGGTGGTCGGGGATGCCCGCGAGCAGCTGGCGAACCTGCCCGAACTGCTGGGCGTGCCCGGCTTCGATGCGATTATCCTCGACATCTTCACTGGCATGGACGCACCCGCCCACCTGGCAAACCGCGACTTCTACCGCGAGCTCAAGGACGCCCTGAGCGAGCGCGGCATGGTCGCCATCAATGTGGGAGACGACGCGGGTCTGCCCTTCTTCCAGCTGCAAGCAACCGCCATGCTGGAAGTCTTCGACCACGTGTGGTGCCTGTGCGAAAGCTCCATGATCAGCGGGCAGAACGAAGGCAACCTCGTGCTGGTTGGTACCGCCCGTGAGCTGGACGAGGATACCCAGGACTGGCTGTACGCCCTGGGCCCGCATCCGGCGGAGGTGCTCACCACCGATGAGCTGCGCGACCTGCTGGACGAGCTGGCTGAGAGCTAAACCCGGCATACAAAACCGTTGAGGCAGGTACCAACCAGGTACCCGCCTCAACGGTTTTCTCTATGGGTTTTCTATAGGGGTTTTCTATATGCCGCGCGCCGCACGCTGGCAGAATTTGGATTTTTACTCGGGACTTTGGTTTTACTCGGGATTTTGGTTTTACTCAGGTAGCGGCATGGGAACGGGGTCCTCGCCGTCACCCTTCTGCGTGGAGGAACCGCCCTTCGTGGTGGTCAGCGTAATACCCACGCTCGCGGTCATCAACAGGAAAATCGCCACCCAGCGAATCGGGCCGGTCTCTTGATTCAGCAGCGCCCAACCGGCAATCGCCGCAATAGCGGGCTCCATACTCATCAGCACGCTAAATACGCGCTCCGGCAGGTTGCGCAGAGCCATCAGCTCCGCGCTATAGGGAATCACCGAGGCGAACATGGCGGTACCAAAAATCATGAGGAGCAGCATCGGATCCTGCGCCGCATTCCACATCGGCTGAGGAGCCGGAACAACCGCTGCCACCGGGGCAATGAATGCGGCACCAACAAGAATCGCAACCGCCAGACCGCTCGCACCCGGAACCAGGGCACCCACCTTCGCGCTCGAGCGAATATACAGCGCCCAGAACACGCCAGCAATCAGCGCGAACGTCAGACCCAGGTAGTCGGTATCCTTACCGACCGCCGCCTCATAGCCGAGCACCAGCATGCCCGCCAGAGCGCAGAGCACCCATACCGCGTCGCGGAGCCTGCGCGTCAGCATGGACGCCAAAGCCAGCGGTCCCAAGAACTCCACCGCAACCGCCAAACCAATCGGGATGCGGTCAATCGCGCAATAGAAGAAGCCGTTCATCAGGCCGAAAGTCATACCGAAAATGATGACGGCGCGCCACTGCTCCTTCGACCAGGACAGCGCACCCGGCGGCATTTCGCCGCCGCGGCGGGGATGCCAACGCGCCGCCAACCACACGGCGCTACCCACCACAATGGAAGCAATCGCCAGGCGGCTGACACTAATAGCCAGAGCGCCAAACAGCGGGAAAAGAGTAATCGCGAACGCGGCACCGAACTGCAGCGATGAGCAGGACATCAGCACAAACATAATGCCCAGTGCGGGGCGTTGAGATGAAGTATGCGGCATGATTCTCCTCCCAGCGCCTCACGAGGAGGCGGTGCATCTCTCAAGGTGTACACATGACGTATCGATTTGGGCGGGGGCAAGAACCTGAACAGCACAGTTAAAGAGAGAGCACCCCCGGGCAACACGAGATACTATCCTACTCGTTACCCGGGGGTGCTAGAAACCGTTGACACGGCTAAAGCTCAGTCGTTAGAGGCCCTTCGCCTCACGGTCAGCCTTAATCTGCTCGGCAGAAGGAATCGTAATGGAGCTGGTCGCCATATGCGCAATATCCACGCCGTGAGCGTCCACCGCACCGGGCAGATAACGATCAGGATCCTCCATGGTGCCCTCCTCCTGCGCCTTCTTCTGCGCACGAGCGTGAGAAATTGAAATGCCGATACTCGCAGCCACCAGCAGAGCAATAGCAGCCCAACGAACCAGGCCGGTCGCCTCACCAAGCACCACAATACCCACAGCCGCCGCAATCGCAGGCTCCAGGGACAGCACCACGCTATAAATGTGCGCGGGCAGCAGACGCAGCGAAGAAACCTCACCCAGCGCCGGCAGGGCAGAAGCCAGCAGACCCATCAGGCAGCCAATAGCCAGCAGGTGCACATCCTGGGTGACCTTCAACAGGTTATTGCCGCTTATCAGGAACGGGAACGGCAGAACCAGCAGGGTAGAGACAACGTTACCCACGACCATGCCGCCCATACCCGGAATCAGAGCGCCAACCTTCTCAGTCGCCAGAATATAGGCGGCACGAGAAATAGCGGTCAGGATTGCGAAAACCACACCCATCAACGCGAAATCTTCAGGCTTCGCCTGGGACTCAGCAGTCAGAATCGCCATGCCCGTAAATGACAGAGCAATCCACACCAGGTCCAGCTTACGGCGCGACATAACCGTCGCCAGCACCAGCGGACCCATAAACTCAATAGCCACCGCAATTGCTAGCGGAACCTGCTCAATAGCCACATAGAAGAAGGCATTCGCACCGGTCAGGGCGACACCGAGGACAATGACCGCCATCCACTGCTGACGGGTCCACGAACGAATCTGCGGGCGGAAGAACACCCACAGCAGGATAGAAGATGTCAGCAGGCGCAGAGCGACCACGCCCCAGGGGCCCAAATCGCCCATGAGCTGCTTGGCAAGAGCCGCACCGAACTGCGCCGAAATAATCGCGCCGGTCGCGTACGCAACACCCAGCCCCTGAGTCGCCAGGGGAGAACGCGCAGCATTGGGCGTATGGGTGGAAGAAGTCATAGTATTCCTTAGGATTCAGAAGAGGTATTAGCCGCTATCTGTCATCAGGCGCAACCCGAATCTCCGTGAAGCAGGTCACGCACTATGCAAACAATGAATAGTGTGTAATCTACGACAATTTTACGCGCTTTAAAATTGGGCGCAAATAAAGACCAAAACACCCTAACAAGCGATCAAAAACCTCCACGCCCTCGGTGAAATTTCACCCCCCAAACCCCACCACAGGCCCCATATTCAGGAAAAATTCACCAAGCCGTGATTTACTGAGAGCATGCTTGACCCGAAGAAGTCTCTATTCGATGAAGACGGCAACCCCCGTCCCGCGCTAACCACCACCCTCGACAACGTACTGCGCATGCAACGACCGCTCGCGCTGTCCATCGTCAAAAAACTGCGTGAAGCACACCCCGACGAAACCCCCGGACAAATCCACAAGCGCCTCGACCGCACCTACCTGCGTGACATCACCGCCATCGGCGGCGTCACCGGCGCATCCGCATTCGTGCCCGGCGTAGGTACCGTCACCTCCATGAGCCTGTCCGCGCTCGCAGTCGGCGGCTACCTCGAACGCACCGCACTCTACGCCCAGGCAGTCGCAGAACTGCACGGCGTGCACGTACACGACGCTGAAACCGCCCGCTCCATGGTCATGGCAATCATGCTCGGCGAAGAAGGCTCCCAGCTCATGAACACCGTGCTGCTGCAGACCGGCAAGGCAGGCGGCGTCTCCAACAAGTGGGGCATGCTACTCGGCAACTCCTCCAACGGCAAGATGTTCAGCGTCGAACGTACCATCCGAAACATGTTCATCCGCCGCTTCCTCACCCGCCAGACCGGTGCACTGCTCGGCCGTGCCCTGCCCTTCGGCGTGGGCGCAGTCGTTGGCGGTGGCGCGAACCTGACCCTCGGCAAGGACGTCGTGCGCAACACCCGCCGAGCCTTCGGCGATGCACCCGCCTACTTCCCCGCAGAGCTCATGATCACCCCGCGTGCACCGCGCGTACAGGGCGGCGAAGGTTCGGAAGGCTCCTCCAGCGTGGCTGGCTCCCTGCTCAAGGGCGTCAAGGATGCAGGTAAGGCAGCTGGCAAGGTCTTCACCCGCGGCAAGGGCAACGATACCGAAACCGGTCACCGCCGCATGCTCGGCCGCTAAACCCGCTGGCCAACAGAACATAGCGAAGACCCAAACACACTAAAGACCCAATACACTAAAGACCCCGAATCCCTGAATGCAGGGACCCGGGGTCTTTTGTTTATATCTTTGCTACGGACTAAGCGTTCTTCGCATGGTCCAGCAGCTGAGCCGCAATACCGTTATAGGTGTGCGGAGTCAGCGCCGACAGACGCGCCTCAGCCTCGGGGGACAGGCCCAGCGTAGCCACGAACTCCTTCAGGCGAGCGGCATCCACGCGGTGACCGCGAGTCAGCTCCTTCAGACGCTCATACGGGTTCTCCATGCCGGGAACACCCGCGATAGCCTCAGCACGCATCACCATCTGGATCGCCTCAGCCAGGACTTCCCAGTTGGCATCCAGGTCAGCCGAAATAACATCGGTTGCGATATCCAGACGCTGCAGACCCTTCACCACATTCGAGATAGCCAGCACCGAGTGGCCAAACGCCACACCAATATTGCGCTGCGCCGACGAGTCAGTCAGGTCACGCTGCCAACGAGAAGTCACCAGGGTCGAACCCAGCGAATCCAGCAGAGCGTTCGACAGCTCCAGGTTAGCCTCCGCATTCTCAAAACGAATCGGGTTCACCTTGTGCGGCATGGTCGACGAACCGGTCGCACCAGCCACCGGAATCTGACGGAAGAAACCAATCGAAATGTAGCTCCACACATCGGTGCAGAGGTTGTGCAGCACGCGGTTGAAATGAGCGATATCCGAGTACAGCTCAGCCTGCCAGTCGTGCGACTCAATCTGAGTGGTCAGCGGGTTCCAGGTCAGACCCAAGTGCTCCACAAAACCACGAGAAATCTTCTGCCAATCAGCGCTCGGCACCGACGCATAGTGCGCCGCGTAAGTACCGGTCGCGCCATTAATCTTGCCGAGGAACTCGGTCGCCTTCACGTGCTTGACCTGGCGCTTCAGACGGTACGCGAGCACACCCATCTCCTTACCCAGGGTGGAGGGGGTTGCCGGCTGACCGTGAGTACGGCACAGCATCGGCACATCGCGGCCGTCCTCAGCCAGCTTCAGCAGAACCTCAATCAGGTTCTCAGCGGCAGGAACCCACACGTTCTCAACAGCATCCTTGATGCCCAGCAAAAATTTAGGGATTCGCGAAGATGGCATTGCTACATCAAAACTGGCAAACATCAGTGGCTTAAAACCACTCAGTGAAGAACAACGTCGTCTCATTCAACTGAACATTGAAAATGGCTATCAACAATTCCTAAGATTAGTCAGCCAAGGGCGTGGAATGACAGAAGAAGACGTAGATTACATTGCTCAAGGACAAGTGTGGATTGGCAAAGATGCTTATCAGTCAGGATTGGTTGATGAATTGGGTGATTTTGATTTCGCAGTAAATCTGTTGCATCAGATGATTATTAGTCGAAATGAGGAAAATGCACCCAATAAAGTACAGTGGTTTACCGCTGAAGATAACTCATTTTTCGGCGAACTTTCACGCAACATGAAGCAAAATGCGCAATATCAGTTAGCTAGCTTATTCGACTTACCTGTTGCTAAACAAGCTAAACAAGCAACGGATGTCATGAAAAAATTTAATGACCCAAAAAACAGTTATCTCTACTGTCTAGCTTGTGCCAAAGTGCGATAATTTTGCAAATTTCAAAAGAAATTTAACCGCTTGTAACGCAATCTAAGCGGGTTGAAATCTCTAGACAAAGGGCGTACCCAGCAAGTACGCCCTTCTTATTATGGTTTTAGGTGTGTTTTATGGGACTTTCAATCCCAATTTATTATCCTTGATAAGCAGTTAAATCAATCACTTCATCAGCAAAATGCATCAATTCTTGTTGATGAGTAATGAAAATAACAGAAGCAGTTGGCAGTTGCTGCTTAATTAAATTAAACATGGATTGTGCCGCAATGCCATCTAAACTGCTGGTTGCTTCATCTAAATAAATGACTTCTGGCTTATTCAGCAGCACGCGTGCAAAAGCAATACGTTGTTGTTCACCACCTGAGAAAATATGTTGCCAGCTATGTTGTTCACTTAAGCGATCTTGCCATTGCTCTAACCCAACCGCCCGCAAGGCATAATTCATTTCTGCATGGCTATAACAACTTTCGTTAGGATAACTCAACACTTCCGCCAATGTTCCTTCATTCAAATAGCTGCGCTGTGGCACCAACAAGCTGGAACGATTTGGCGTTTTAAATTGTCCGTCATAGTGCTGCCAAATACCACTTAATACACGTAACATGGTCGATTTACCTAAACCACTTTTCCCTTTAAGACAAATCCATTTTTGTCCATCTACCGCTAAAGAAAGATTACTCAATAGACGTTGATTTTCAGGCGTGTAAATCGCGAGATTTTCTGTCTCTAATAATTTATCCGTTGGTACTGTTTCGGCAGCAATTAGTTGATCAAGTGCATCCATTTCTTGTTTAAGTTGGCTTAAACGCTTAATCGCTGAAGACCATTTCGGCAAACTGGAATACGCAAATACTAACCAGCTAAATCCGTCAAAGACCACAGAAAATGCTGTGCGAATTTGCATAATGCCACCAAAAGTAATCACTTTGGCTGCCAGTAACGGCATAGAAAATAGCACTGGCATCAATAACGCAAAACGTTCATAACCTACGGTAAAAAAGCTCAAATGCTTTTCTTTATCCATCAATAAACGCCAGTTGCGGACAATCTCTTTAAAGCTATCTGCAAGGCGAACTTTTTCAGCTTGCTCCCCTTTATAAAGCGCAATTTGTTCTGCATTATCTTGCTTGCGAATTAAACTCGTACGGAAGTTTGCTTCAAAGACTTGTTGTTGGTAGTTAAGCGTATGTAATTTTCGCCCAATCAAATGCGTAATAATCGTTCCTAACCCAGCATAAATTGCCGCCACCCAAACCAAATAACCATCCACCACAAAAGTATGCCCGAAAAGGTTGATTTCTGGTGAACTTGCTAGTCTCCAAAGCACCATAAAAAATGCCCAAAGCTGGATAATGTTAAAAATGAGCGAAAGAGTAAGCTCAATGGTGTATTCAATGAAAATGCTAATATCTTCAGCAATACGCTGATCAGGGTTTTCCATCTTTTTTTGGTAAGCAAGACGGTAATAAATCTGCTTGGAAAGCCATTTATTCAAAAAGTGGTGGGTCATAAATTCCCGCCAACGAATAATCAGTAATTTACGCAACCAAACCCGATAAACATTGATAACAATGAAAATGGAAATATAAAGGAAATAATCCCCTAATAAGCTATAAGATTTCTCAATTTCTAAATTAGAAAGTGAATCATAAAAGCCTTTTGACCAATCCGCGATAAGTACATTTAAGTAAGTAATGGTTGAGCCAATACCGATGACTACCAGCGCAATTAACCAAGCTAGCCAATGTTTTTTATTCCCCCAATATGGGCGACAAAGTTGATAAAAATTTTTAAAAAAGTCTCTCATAAATTATGCTTTAGAAAAGATGGGCGAAGTTTTACTTCGCCCATGAAAGGTTAATTAGATTTTTTCGGTGTAGTAATGAAAATTTTCTCATTTTCACTAGAAAAAATTTGGCTTGCCATCGCTTGCATGTTTTCTCGTGTAATGTGATCGGCAAGCTGCTTCATTTCACTTAAATACGCTGGTGTACTCAGCTGATTTTCACTTAAGATTAAGCGTGAAAGCCAAGTTTCTGGCGCATTGAGACGCTCTTTCTCCGCCTTAATAAACGCGGCTTTTGCTTGCTGCACATCTTCTTCTGTAATTTGATTTGGTAACTCATCAAATACCGTTTTTGCTCGCGCAATCAGTTTTTCTGTCATCTCAGGATTTGCGGTAAATGCCAACTCGCTCTCAATACGATCCGATTGTGTTGAAACCGGGAGGCAGAGGTTGCGGTGAGCCGAGATCGCACCATTGCACTCCAGCCTGGGCAACAGAGCAAGACTCTGTCTCAAGCAAACAAACAAAAATACACAATCAGTGCCCACACAGCACTGCCCGAACGTGTTTTC
>ENA-OWMY01000203-OWMY01000203.1-metagenome-genome-assembly--contig:-NODE-203-length-19034-cov-7.854681_pt1 | contig 19034 bp, 10 predicted proteins | sample MGYA00245358_ERZ651122 | MGnify/ENA primary metagenome ERZ651122 (study PRJEB26857, sample SAMEA4031752) | metagenome | biome: human; feature: oral; material: saliva | place: Philippines | collected 2014...
AGACCTAGAAGACGAAAAATCAAAAGATAAACCTTCTGATGAAGAATAAAAAAATAAACCCTAGATTTGGAATTAACCAAGTCTAGGGTTTTGTTATACTCTTTTGAAAAGTTATTATATCGGTGTTTAGATGGTATTCATAATCTAAAGTGAGCGATAAACGAGCGATAAATGAGCGATAAATTTTTATTTATGATATAATAAATAAAGAAATTAAATTTAGGAGAAGGTTATGAAACCACCATTTACCATTACGAGTACTATTCTTAATTATCTTATAGAGATTTCTAAAGCATTAGGTAATCTAGAAATAGAAACAAAGAAAAACTTACATTTAAGAAAAGAAAATAGAATCAAGTCTATTCACTCATCTTTAGCAATAGAGAATAATAGTTTATCAATAGAACAAATTACAGCGATTATTGATGGAAAGAGAGTCTTAGGAGATCCAAAAGAAATAAAAGAAGTAAAGAATGCATATGATGCTTATGAAAAAATATTGAATTTAGACCCCTATAGTGAGAAGGATTTTTTACTTGCTCATAAATTATTAACTACAGAAATAGTAGGACAATCGGGAGAATATAGAAACTCAGACGTAGGAATTTTTGACGAACAGGGGAATATGGTTCATCTAGGAGCAAGACCTCAGTTTATTGGTGATTTAATGAGGGAATTATTTGAATGGGGACGTAAAGATGATACTCCAGCACTTGTGAAGAGTTGTGTATTCCATTATGAAATAGAGATGATTCACCCATTTGAAGATGGAAATGGAAGAATGGGAAGGTTATGGCAAAATGTTATTTTAGCTAATTGGAATCCGTTGTTCAGTTGGATTCCTATTGAAACGATAATATACGAAAATCAGCAACAGTATTATAAGGTTTTAGCGCAGGCAGATAGGAATAATAATTCAACAGTATTTATTGAATTTATGCTAGGTGTTATATTAGAAACTCTACTGGCATATAAGGAACCTGATGATAAGACAAAAGAATTGTCTAAAGCAGAACAAGATGTTTTTGAAAAAATAAAAGAGTATTTAAAAAATGAGAAATATATTACTGTAGCAACAGTTTGTGAACTAATAGAAAAATCTAAGCCAACTGCAAGAAGATATATTGCAAAATTTGTTGAGTATGAACTATTGGAATCTCATGGAGAAAACAGAGATAGAAGATATTCGTTGAAAAAATAAATAAAAAGATATCAGAAAGAAACATGAAAATCGATGCTAGATCCGATTAACTTTCTGATATCTTTTATTTTTTATCTTGCTTTTCTTCTCGTAAAGAAGTGGACTGTCAAGATTACTAACCCAAGAATAATTATATAAATCACTTGAGAAAATACTAATGGTGTAAAGTGATTTTTCAGGATAAATATATTAACTCCCACACCTATAATTGCAGCTATACTTAACATAGAAAGTAGTGCAACTTTATATTTGTTAAGAGGTAGGCTGACTTTGGCAACCATACATAACCCATTTATTAACGCAAGAAGGAAACAGATGAATTTCGCTTGTGAATTATCTGTGATAGCGAAGTTTGTTAGTAGTACTGTAGCTACTAAAATACCACCACCGATCGCAGCGTTTGTCAGTATGTCTTTCATGAAGTTATTACTTACTTTTTCCTTATTCGCTTCAAAAGTTAGGAAGAATGATGGAATACCGATTGTTATCGCTGAAATTATCGTAAATTGAATCGGTATAAAAGCAAACTCCAAGGCGAAGATTACACTAAGTATTGAGAAGACAATCGAGAAGAATGTCTTTGTTAGGAATAGTGAAGCTACTTTTTGAATGTTATTAATAACACGACGACCCTCCATAAGTATATCGTAGAATACTCCGAAGTCATCTGTTAAGAATACTATGTTTGATACGCTTTTTGCAGCGCTAGTAGCACCATTCATAGCAAAACTAATATCAGCTTTTTTAAGAGCAAGTACATCGTTAACCCCATCACCGCTCATAGCGACGGTCTTACCAGCTTTTTGTAATATGGCTACCATTTTCTGTTTTTGTTCAGGGGTAACACGTCCAAAAATATCATTCTCAAGAACAGTTTTTTCAAAATTTTCTTCAGTTACTTTAGTCATATCAATAGCTTTAGCATCTTCTTTGAAACCAGCTTTCTTAGCAACACCGTACACGGCGATATGATTATCTCCACTGATTATTTTTACTTCAACGCCTTGTGATTCGAAGTATTTGAATGTTTCTTTTGTGTTTTCTTTAATTTCATCCGATAGAACCACATGTCCAACAAGTTTCATATTAGTAGGGGTGTTTGTGCTGTCTTCAGTATAGGCTAGGGATAAAATTCGATAACCTTCTTTTTTTAGATTCTCATAATATTTATCCATTTCATCTGAGAAGCCTAAAAACTCATATGCTCCGAAGAAATATGTTCCACCGTTTTTTAGTTTTATAAATGAATATTTATTTTTACTAGAAAAGGCTCCTAATTCTTCTACATCCCATTGTTTTTTACACGTTAGATGACTCTTTAAAGCTCTAGATGTTGCATTTTCATCATTGAAATATGCAAGATAACTTGATAATTTTTCTGCAACTTCATCATCAATTTCTACAACATTCATATTACCTGTAGTGATAGTTCCTGTTTTATCGAAACAAAGGACATCTACTCTAGCAAGAGTCTCCACGCAGTATAATTCTTGAACTAGAACTTGCTTCTTAGCAAGTTTCATCGCAGCAACTGCAAGAGAGACGCTGACAAGCAGGATTAAACCTTCTGGAATCATACCTACTAAAGCTCCAGCACTACGAAGAACTATTTCTACATAACCACGTCCTAGACTAGCACCACGTATGTATAGCATAATTGCGACAGGGACTAATAGAATAGATATAACTTTTAAGATTTTATCCATATAGTCACGAAGCTTAGATGGATATTTCTTAAATTCCTTAGTACTTTTAGCAAGCTTATTAATATAGCTATCCTCTCCAACAGCAATAGCTCTTACTAAACAACTACCACTAACTACGTTACTCCCACTCATTACTTTATCATCAGTGGTTTTAAAGATATTGTCACTTTCACCAGTTAATAGTGATTCGTCGACCTCGATACTACCTTCGATGATTTCAGCATCAACAGGAACTTGATCTCCGAGATTTAAGTGTAGATATTCTCCAAGGACAATTTCTTCAGAATCTATATTTTTTATTTCATTATCACGATTTACTCGGTATTTACTTCTACCTAGCAAACTCAACTTTTCAAGGGCATTTTTTGAACGAACTTCTTGAAAAATACCAATTGCAGTATTTATAGTGATTACACCTAAAAATAACATATTTTCAAATCTAAGTGTTGTAGCTATAAATGCCGCTAAGACTAAGTTCATAGCATTGAAAAAAGTAAAAATATTAGAAAAGATAATCTCTTTTGTAGTTTTATAAGGTTTTATTTCACTAATATTTTTTTTCGCTTTAGTTACTTCTTCACTAGTTAAATATTTCATTCTACCTCCGCCATAACTATATTTTTTAATTAGTTTCTATTTTATCACACTTTAGTATAGTTTGGAAAATTAAAGTACAGTTAATTTCCTAGGAAATATTCTCCCACCTATATATAAACTGAAAAAAATAATATCGTTATATTTTTGTGCATATAATTACTATCGAATATGTAAAAATATAGGGAGACAGTTCGTTCTATTAAGGTAAGTAAATTAAAGAACATAATTCAATTTATATTTATTTTTTGTGAGAGTATAAATTAAATTATCACGTTAGATTAGCTTTTGACAAAGTATAAATAGTATGAAATAATTAAGATGTATATATAGTTAATATTAATTAATATAGTTACACTTTAAACGAAAAAAATTAGTCGATTAGTGTATAAAAGAGCTAAAAGATTGTATTTTAAGTCGTTTATTAACTTTTTTATTATAAAACCAGGCATAGATGATGTGCTTGGTTTTATAATTTTCTCTAATAAGATTATTGTAAATATTAAAAAACATAATCTATTTAGATATATTAAAGCGTTTTTATCTGAAAATATTCTTTGTTTTTCAGATAATATATGTTAAAATATAGAAATATACTTTAAATACACTTAAAAAAGATAGGAGAAGAAGGAATGACACTGACTAAAAAGACAGCTGTAGGTGTGCTAAGTGCAGCACTACTACTAGGAAATATCAGTACGTTTAATTATGGGGTATCATCAAAAATAACACTAGCCCAAGAAGAAAAAAAAGATGAGCTATCAAATGTTTCAAAAAGTGAAGAACATAAGTTTCAAAATGATGACAAAGTAAAAGTTATCGTTAAGTTGAAGGGTGATGTTGATCCTAATAAGTTAAAAACTAAAGAAGGAATTAAAGAAGTTACTGAATCAACAAAAGCTCCTAGGGAAAAAGCATTAAAAGATATTAAAGATAAAGGTATCGATTATGAGAAACTGTTTGAATATGATACGTTAATGAATGGTTTTGCCTTAGAAACTACATTTTCAAATGCTAAAAAAATTCAAGAGTTAGATTTTGTAGATACTGTTGAAATGAGTGTAAGCTATAATAAACCAGAAAATGTAGCGAGCGAAGAAGAGAAGAAAGAAAGCACTGAAACTAATGATTTTTCTAAAGCTTTAGATAGTTATAATCTTATTAATATACAACCTCTTTGGAATAAAGGATATAGAGGACAAGGAAAAGTTGTCGCAGTATTAGATTCAGGGCTTGATCCAAATCATCCAGTGCTTAGATTATCAGACAATTCAAAATCTAAATATAAAACTAAAGATGAAATTGAAAAAATAAAAAAAGAAGCGGGTATAGACTATGGTAAGTGGTATAGTGAAAAATTACCATTTGCATTCAACTATAACGATTGGAATAATGATATTAAACAAAGTGCTTATAAATCACATGGTATGCACGTTGCCGGGACTGCTGTAGGTAATCCTAAGGAGAAATTCACAAATGGTGATTACGTAACAGGTATAGCACCTGAAGCACAGTTGATTTTCATGCGTGTATTCTCAGATACTAAAAATGCAGGAACAGAATCTTATATTTATACAAAAGCTATAGAAGATGCGATTAAACTAGGTGCAGATACGATAAACCTAAGTTTAGGTTCACCAGCTGGTTCAGTAGTAGAAGTAGGTGACGGTTTAGTTCGTGCGATGGATGTTGCGAAAAAAGCTGGTGTTAATATAGTTGCAGCGGCTGGGAACAATGCATTCTTTGCTAGTGGACAAACAAACCCAAGTGCAGCTAATCCTGATTATGGAACTGTAGGAAGACCATCGGTTTCAGAAGATGCTATTTCTGTAGCAAACATAAGTAACAGTGTTCTTAATAGAGAAGTGGCGAACATTGAGCAACTTAAAGACAATGCTGATTTCGATAATGGAAAAATGCCAATTTTCAGTTACACTAAACAATTCGAGAAAAAAGCATATGATTATGTATATGTAGGAGTTGGTAAAGCGGAGGACTACGCTGACAAAGATTTAACTGGAAAAATCGCCCTTATCCAACGTGGTGGTAATAGCTTTGAAGAAAAAGTTAAACTAGCTAAACAATACGGAGCAGCTGGGGCAGTAATTTACTTCAATGAAGGAGATACTATTTATAATTTAACGTTAAATGGACAAGATAAAGATTTCCCTGTAGTAACAACTTATTACAAATTTGGTAATGAACTTTCTGCTCATGAAGGGGAATATAAAATAACATTTAATGGTACTTGGGATAAACAAGACAATCCTAAAAAAGGTGAATTCGATGAATCTACTGGTTGGGGAATGAGTGTTGATGGATACTTAAAACCTGACGTAACAGCGCCAGGAGGAGATATTTTGTCATCTTATAATGATGGTAGATATGGTCTAGATAGCGGAACAAGTATGGCTTCACCTCACGTTGCAGGTGCGATAACTCTTGTGAAACAAGTATTATCAGAAAGATTCCCGAACTTAAGTGCAGAAGAAATTCAAGGCTTAGCGAAGAGATTAATCATGAGCACGGCCAATCCACAGGTATATTCTGATGGCTATACAACAGCATATAGATCACCACGTCTTCAAGGTGCAGGTCTAATCGATGCGAATAAAGCAGCATATGGGGACCTATATGTGACTGGGGAAAACAATTACGGAAGTGTTTCTTTAGGAAATGTTGGAGACAAATTTACTTTCAAATTAGTATTACATAATCTATCAGACAAAGCTCAAAACTTACAGTATGCAGCTCATCTTACTACAGACAACTATTATGGTGAAGATGCTGGTGCTGATTGGAGTGGAAGACTGACAATGACACCTAAGAAGCTATTGACAACTGGTTGGGCTTCAGTTGAAGTTCCAGCAAAAGGTGAAAAAGAAGTAGAAATCACAGTTGATGCTACGAACTTCAAAGAAGAACTAGAAAAAGTATTTACTAATGGATATTATTTAGAAGGATTTGTAACTTTCTATGATGAAGAAAGTGCATTAAAAGCAAATATTCCATTCGTAGGATTTAAAGGTCAGTTCCAAAATCTACCAGTATTAGAAAAACCAATATATTCTATGAAAAATGGAGAAAAACCAACATATGAGTATGGTTATACTTCAAACCCTAATAATTGGGATTCGTTAACAGAGATGAACTTCACAGGAGTGTTAACAACTTATAAAGAAGATAAAAAAGATAAGAGAACACTAGCAGGAGCATATGTAAATCCTGTTACTGGTGAAAGATTCTTTACTGATAAAATTTTCTTCTCGCCAAATGGTGATGAGATTTATGATGAAATAGGTATGAGAGGGGTATTCTACCGTAACTTCGAAAACCTAAAACTTTCAGTATATGCTAAAGATGATGTAGAACGTAAGAACCCACTTTACCAAAATGGTAATGGTTCTGGTAATAAAAACTTCTACAACAATACAAGTAAAAAATACACATCATTAACTATGACAAACTGGAAAGGTGTTGACAATAACGGTAACCCTCTTCCAGATGGAGAATATCAATATGTAGTTTCTTATAGTGCAGCAGTAAGTGGTGCAGATATGCAAGAGACAACGTTCAATGTAGTAATCGATAGAAAAGCTCCGAAAATCACAGGTGCTAACGGTGGTTACTATGACGAAGCAACTCGTAAATTCACACCATATCCAGTACTAGAAGATGGAAGTGGAGTATTCTACAAAAAATTAAGCTATGGTAAAAATACTATTGCAGCAAATGAAGACGGAAGTTACACAATTCCAGAAGGTGTAGAATTAAAAGATCTTACTTTTGAGGTAAAAGACTTTGCAAATAATAAAGATAGCATTAACTTATCAAATGTTGAAGGTAATGGTAAAGGAAGTCTAGAAGTAGAAGTTAAGAAAGGTGACGGAACTGGAAATAATTCACGTCGCTTACGTTACAAAATCACTAATGAAAAAGGTGAAATCGTAGGGGAAGACTTCTCTAGAAATAAACGTACTTACCAAGCATTACCATTCGGTAAATACACTGTTGAAGTAGTTATGGTTGATGGAGAGTACAAGCTACTTACACCATCAAAAGTTGACTTCGAAATAACTAAAGATAAACCAACAAAAGAGGTTGAATTTAGAGTAGATGAGATCAGCAGAAATGCTACAGAAATCAGCTTTGATAAACCAGTTCCAGCAGGAACAAAAGTTTATGCAGTAGCTCAGGATGGTACTAAAATATCACTTCCAACAAGTTTATATGGAAAAAATGCCTTCCAGAAAAACTTAGAAAATGGAACATACACAATTCAAATAGTGACACCTGAAGGATACACTCCAGCGGAAAACAATTTTGAATTAGTAGTAAAAGATGGGCACAACAAAAAACAAGTTGCTCTAAATGTTGCAGAAAAAGTTGCAAGTGTAGGAACTACCGAGAATTCTAAAGCACAAGGTACAGTAGATTTCACTGAGAAAAAACTTTACAATAATTACAAACTTGTTGTAACAGAACCAACTGCAGAAGAGAAAACAAATATTCAAAAACAATTAACAGAAGGTAATGTAGACTTAAGCAAATATGATGTTGAATACTTTAACATTCATATTGTAGATGCAACAGGAAAAGAAGTTAAAGTGCCTGGTGATAGAAGTGTAACTTTAGATTTAGCAAAAGCTCCAGAGCGTTTCTTCCACGAAAAAGATGGAAAATTAACAGCTGTAAATAGTGTTAATTATGCAGATGGTAAACTTACATTCACTACTGATAGCTTCAGTAACTTCGTAGCATTAACTCCGAAAAATGCTCCAGTAGAGAAGAAAGCAGAAGTGAATAAAGCAGAGCTTCAAAAAGCAGTAGAAGCGGATAAAGCGTTAGATGAAACTAAAGAGTACAAAAATGCTACTATCGAAGCTAAAGATGCATATAACAAAGCATTAGAGGCAGCTAAGAAAGTTCTTGAAAACGAAAATGCAACTCAAGAAGAAGTAAACAGTGCGGTAGCAAGTCTAAACGCAGCTAAAGTAACATTAGCTAATTCACAACAACCAGAAGTGAAAAAAGAAGTAGACAAAGCTAAATTAATCGAAAAATTAAAAGAAACTGAAAAACTTCAAACTGAGGTTAAATTCAAAAATGCTGGACAAGATAAAAAAGATAACTTCGTAAATGTTATAAAAGAAGCGACAGCAGTTCTTGATAACAAAGATGCAACTACAGAAGAAGTTACAGCAGCATTAGAAAAATTACAACAAGCTGAAAATGCTCTTGATGGTAAAGAAGTAGAAGTTCCTAAGAAAGAAGATCCAAAACCAGCGGTAGAAGAGCCTAAGAAAGAAGAGGCAAAACCGGCGGCTGAAACACCTAAGAAAGAAGAGGCGAAACCAGTGGCTGAAGCACCTAAGAAAGAGGAGCCAAAACCAGTAGTTGAAACTCCGAAGAAAGAGGAGCCAAAACCAGCAGTTGAAGCACCTAAGAAAGAGGAGTCGAAACCAGTGGCTGAAGAACCTAAGAAAGAAGATCCAAAATCGGTAGCTGAAACTCCAAAAGAAGAGCCAAAACCAACACATGAGGAACCTAAGAAAGAAGAAGGTAACAAACCTCAACCTGAAACACCAAAAGTAGATAAGAAAAAACTAAATGAACAATTAAGTCATTTAGCAGAAGTTAAAGAGAAAGATAGTTTTGAAAATGCAAGTGCAGAAGATAAGAAAGCTTATCTAGATGCGGTTCAAAAAGCACAAGAACTATTAGCTTCAGCAACTGCTACTCAAGAAGAAGTAGATAAAGCATTAGAAGCGTTAAAAGAAGCGGAGAAAAAAGTTTCTAAAAAATCAATCAAAGATATACTAGGTGGTTTCGTTGGAAAAGAAACTAAGAAAGAAAGTACATTTAATGTAGATGAAGATTTCGGAAAAGTTTCAAAATCTAATTCATTACTACCGAAAACAGGATTAGATAATAATGCAACAGCTTATGCTGGAATAGCAGTTCTAGCTTTAGTAGGACTAACTGTTTATGTAAAACGTCGTAAACAAAAATAAGATAAAATATATCGACTTCAAAAGTTAGGATTTAAATCCTGGCTTCTGAAGTCGAATTTTTAATGTTAATAAGTATATTTAGTAGTGATTTATAAAATAAGGGAGTGACTCAAAAATCATGATTTCGTAGAAATTGATTTTGTTGAGTCAGCCCCATCTTAATGTTAGACAGGGAGTTTAATAAGGTATATAATAATAACCGAAATGGAGGAGCTATTTAGATTATGGAAAAACTAGATTATTTAATAAAAACACTAAATTCAAAAATAGAAATACCGGAAACGGAACAAGAAAAGAAAGATTTGTTTAGATCATTGATGAATACATGGAAAGTATCGGAGTTATCGAGTGAATTTTATGAAGTTCAAGATGAGTATCTACAAGAGATTCTAAATGCTAAAGGAATAACAAGATTAGAAGATTTAACTGAAATCGATGAGAATATTTACCTATGGCAAGGTGATATTACAACATTAGAAGTAGACGCTATAGTTAATGCAGCGAACAAGGCTCTATTAGGATGTTTAATTCCTCTACATAGATGCATCGATAATGCCATTCACACGCAAGCGGGATTACAACTAAGAAAAGAATGCGATGATATTATAAAAGCACAAGGAAGTTTTGAAAAAACAGGGCAAGCTAAGATAACAGCAGGATACAATTTGCCTGCTAAACATGTTATTCATACAGTTGGGCCAATAATATATCGTGTTGTTGAAGATGATGATAAGGAACTACTTGCATCATGTTATAGAAATTCTCTAAAATTAGCTTTAGAGAATAATCTTAAGAGTATTGCTTTTTGCTGTATAAGCACGGGGCAATTTAGATTTCCAAATGATCTTGCTGCTGAGATAGCGGTAGCTGAAGTTAGGAAATTTCTTAGAGAAAATCCTACTGCTGACCTAAAAGTAGTTTTCAATGTGTTTAAAGATTTAGATAAAAAATTATACGAAGAGTTATTGAGATAAGAAAATTAAAAGAAGATTATAAGAATGAAATTCATCGAAGGTGATGAGGCTGTCTTATAATCTTCTTTTCTAATACTGAGTAAATAAGTAAAAAAGAATTATTGATTATTTTTTCGTTTTAAAATTGCAAGTCCAATAATTGATAAAGCTAAAGTTCCGATGATAGCTATACTTGAATTTGTTTCTAAACCTGTATTTGGGAGAACTTTATTGTTATTTTGTGGGTTGTTCTCTTTTGGATTTGGTTTAGGTAAGTTGTTAGGAGTATCTGTTTTTGGTTTTTCTGGTGTAGATATTCCTGGTGTTTTTGGTTTTTCCGGAGTATTTGGAACTTTTAATTCTGGCTTTTCCAAAATAGGTGGATCAATAGGGTTAGCTCCACCGTTATATTCTGGTTTTTCCAAAACAGGTGGATCAATAGGGTTAGCCCCACCGTTATACTCTGGTTTTTCCAAAATAGGTGGATCAATAGGATTAGCGCCGCCATTGTATTCTGGTACATCATTAACTGGAGAGTCTTTTGGAACCTCGTGTACAGGTGCGCCGTAGAATCTAACATATTGATAAATTCTGTTAATTACAGTCCCAGCTGCTCCTTGTTTGTAGTTGATGACCCTAACAACTTCTTTAGAATAACCCTTTTCTTTGTTAACTAAAGGTACGTCGGGACTCTTCATTCTTACGGCTGTAATTCCATCTTTATCTGTGAATTTTTCAGCGAAAGGAAACTGCTCGATAAAACTTTTGTTTATCTTGTCACTTGCTGGAGTTTCCGCATTGTTATTTGCTGCTTGTACAACAGCAAGAGAGTTAAGCCCAAAGCCCAATGCAACAGCTAGTGTGCATTTTGTAAAATTATTTATCTTCATAAAATCACCTCTTCTATAAAAATTTCAACTTTCCTAGTTTAATAATTTAAGGCAAATGCTTTCACCTATAACCACAATTATATCACTGTGAAAATTTTATTTCAAGAAATTGGTTATACTACTTATACAAATAGTGAAAATAAATTAGAAATAAAAAAGGCTAAGAGTAAGTTTTTTTAAAACCTAATTCTTAGCTTTTATATTATTAGTAATTATTCCTCCGCAAAAATCTGTGTAGCTCTTACTGCACGTTTCCAACCTTTGTAAAGTTTTTCTCGTTCTTCTTTTTCCATAGTAGGAACAAATAGTTTGCCTGCAGTGTTTAGGTTCTTAAGCTCATCTAAGCTTTCCCAATATCCAGTGGCTAGTCCTGCTAGGAATGCCGCTCCCAGAGCTGTAGTTTCTAAGTTTTCAGCTCGTGCGACTTTAACGCCCAGGATGTTTGCTTGGAATTCTAGAAGGTAATCGTTGTTTGCAGCTCCTCCGTCGACTTTAAGAAGGGGGATTTCTACCTTAGCATCGATTTTCATAGTATCGATTATATCACGTACTTGGTAGGCAATCGACTGCAATGTAGCCTTCACTAGATCTTCTTTAGTAGTAGCACGTGTTAAGCCGAAGATAGTTCCACGAGCATCTGGATTCCAATATGGAGCACCTAATCCTGTAAAGGCAGGCACTAGATATACTTCGTTATTGTTTTTAGAGTTGTAGGCTAATGCTTGTGTTTCAGATGACTTTTTAATTAGACGTAATCCATCTCTTAACCATTGAACTGCACTTCCAGCGATGAAAATTGACCCCTCTAAAGCATAATAAACTTTTCCATTAATTCCAAAACCTATAGTAGTTAATAGATTATTTTTTGAAAGTTCCATAGTTTCACCTGTATTCATTATGATGAAAGAACCTGTGCCGTATGTGTTTTTTATCATTCCTTTATCGAAGGCAAGTTGTCCGAAAAGTGCTGCTTGTTGGTCACCTGCTAGTCCGCTTATTGTAACTTCTCCACCGTAGAAATGGTAATCTATAGTTTTTCCGTATACTTCTGAGTTGGATTTAACATCTGGCAATAAGGATTCTGGTATATTTAGAATTTCTAAAATTTCTTTATCCCAAGTTAAGTCTTTAATATTAAATAGCATTGTTCTAGCTGCATTTGTGTAGTCTGTAACGTGAGTTTTTCCACCTGTAAGCTTCCAAACTAGCCATGTATCGATAGTTCCAAATAGTAATTCGCCATTTTCGGCACGTTGTTGTGCACCAGGTACATTATCTAATATCCAACGTATTTTAGTAGCAGAGAAATAGGCATCTACGACTAAACCAGTTTTCTGATGAATCATATCTTTATAACCATCGTTTACTAGTTTATTAGCTATATCAGCACTTTGTCTACTTTGCCAAACTATTGCATTATAAATAGGAAGTCCAGTTTCTTTATCCCAAATGACAGTAGTTTCACGTTGGTTTGTAATTCCAATGCTATCTATTTGATTTGGTTTTATGCCACTTTCGATAAATGCTTCTGCAATAACAGATTGCACTGAATTCCAAATTGCATTAGCATCATGTTCAACCCAACCTGATTGAGGGAAAATCTGAGGGAATTCCTTTTGGCTACTTGTTATTATTTCTGCTTTTTTATTGAATATTATAGCTCTAGAACTTGTAGTACCTTGATCTATTGCCATTACATATTTTTTCATACTTCACCTCGAATAATTATTTCATTCATATTATACCATCTTTTATAATAAAAGCGCAGACAAAAACTATGTTTTATCTGCGTTTTTAAGTGCTTTAAAGACATACTTTATCCTACAATTCTCACCAGACTAGGAGTGTGTTGAACCAAGTCTAATTTTTCAATTATAGCTATTGTACAAAAAATTATTGTCAAAATAGGAGTTGCCCCAAAAGTCCTAAATTTTAAAAAAGTGTATATGATAACTCATAGACGCAGTGGTTTATTGATATCTAAATTCGCTTTATAAAAGCTTTTTAGATATCTAATAAACTGTGCGGGGGTGACTCGACAAAATCGATTTCTTCGAAATCACGATTTTTGAGTCGCTCCCATTGTTGTTTTTAATCTATCGTCATTACTCATATAAAGACCCCCCTTTTAAAAATTCCCGAAATTAAATTTTTATAGCTAAGTCCCCGAAATTAATTTCGTAATTTTTTAAATCATTTTTCTTTATATATTGATTATAAATTTTTTTATAGCAAAACTATCTTATAATAATGTTAAATGTATAGTAAAATATATAATATATCTTACTTATATTATAGCATTTATAGAAAACGCTGTCAAAACAATCAGAAGTGAGAACTGTATTTATTTATGTTGTAATTTTCATTAGTAGTATTTAGTTCTAGTCAGTTCTACTACACTAATAAAATAACAGTACATAATATAGATTTCTTTGAAATCTAGCATAGTTATGTATGTAGCGTATTATTAGCGTTTTTCATGTTTTTCTTATAAAATATATAGAAGAACTTTTAAAAAATTTATTGTAAAATATAGGAGAAAATTAAATGAATACATTACACAAATCTTTAACAGCATTATTAGCAAAATTAGAAGAGAAAGAAGTACTAAAAAAAGAAAATATTAACACAGAAGACCTTAAAGCTGAGGAACTTGCAAAATACATTCGTGATCGTTTCGCTAAAGAGTACGCAGATTTAGAAATCCGCAGACTTTTAGAAACGGTACACTACGCTAACTCTTATGAAGACAAAGTTCTTAAAGAAACAGCATTTTTAGTAGATGAAATTAGTGAATATATGTTTAAACTAGAGATCGCTAATCGTGATTTCGTAGTAGGTTACTTTAATACATTAATTATCGATCCAGCTATAGAAGCAACAGAGTACAACTTCGTATTAATGGAAGTTGAAAGTTTAATCGAAAATAGCTTCTTAGAATTACCTGAAGAAGAGGAATAATGATGAAAATCTTAATACCAACAGCCAAAGAATTAAACAAGAAAGCTATTCCACATAAAAAGATAAGTCTAAGTGATAAAAGTACTGAAATAGTAAGTGAAATAGCTAAATTAAGTGTGGAAGACTTGGCGAAGGCCTACAAAATCAAAGATGAGAAGGCTGTGGAAGAATTTTCTCGTTGGGAAAAAATAAATAACAAAACAGCAAAAAGTTTTGAGGCGTTAGAGCTATTCAATGGTCTAATGTACAGAAATATAGATCGTGCTAGTTTTGATGAGACTGATAAGAAATATATAAAAGAAAATGTATTTATTACAACATCTTTATATGGTGTAATAGGTGCTTATGATTTAATTCAAGAGCATAGATTAGACTTTTTACAAAATATCAAAATATCAAGTCAGTCTTTGAAAAACTTCTGGCGTGAAGACTATGATAAGAGTATCAAGGGTGAAGAATTAGTCGTGTCATTACTTTCTAGTGAATTTGAAGAGGTATTTTCAAAAGAACAGAGGGATGGATTTATTAGACTTAGCTTTATGGAAGAAAAAGAAGGGGTGTTAAAAGTACACTCTACAATATCGAAAAAAGCTAGAGGTAAGTTTTTAACTGAACTTATAAAAAACAAAGTTTCTTCGGTAGACGAAATGAAACAGATTAAATTTGATGGTTTCGAATATAACGAAGAGAATTCAGATGAAAAGACATTAGCTTTTATAGCGAAAGATAAAAAAATAGGGAAGGTTAAATATAAAAGGAAAATAAGAAAAAGGACAGAAGAAGATGAAATTAGAAACTAAAACCAGTAAGTTATATTACGGATTTCCTGTAATATTAATAGGCTATAAGGATAAAAAATGGAGGTATAATGTGACAGCTTGTAGCTCATCGTATTCATTAGGAGATATGATTACAGTTGGTCTTACAACAGACAGTAACGCTGTAGATAATATTAAAGAATATGGTGAGTTTACTGTTAATGTACCTTGTCAACAAATACTTAGTAAGGTGGAGATTGCTGGATTCCATTCAGGTCAGAATAAAATTGGTATGGCTGATATGACATATGATCCCGCGAAATATATAGATGCTCCGATTATGGATGAATGTATATTATCGCTTGAATGTAAAGTTGAAAGTACTTCTGAATATGGAAAATACACGAATTTTGTAGCATCTATAAAACGAAGAGTTGTTTGTGAAAATCTTCTAGATGAAGAAGGAAATATGAAATATATACAATTCAATCCAATTTATTTTATGGGTGATGACAATAAGAGAGTATATCGTTACTTCAATGAAGCAAGTAAGAATCATGGAGAAAATATGGGTTGTTCATCAGATGAGGATGAGTATAATCCACTTTGCGGATAATATCATATCAACAATATAAAATAGCGAAGAAAGGAGGATATTAGTATGTATTACAATATGCAAGTACATAGTGCATATGACTTATTGAATAGTACAATTAAGTATGAGAGTCTGTTTTCAAAACTGGTGAAAGATAATCAAAATTCAGTTATCATAGTAGATCCAAATATGTACGGTGCTATTAAAGCGTATAAAGCTTCTAAAAAAGCAGGAATTAACTTAATTCAAGGTCTAGAAGTTAGTTTAGGCTATGGAATAGGGCTTTTAAAATTTAATTTACTGTGTAAAACGGAGAAGATGTTTTATAAATTATTAGAAATCTCGACGAAGTTTATGAATGGAGAAGAGTGGACTGTAGAAGATTTTGCTAGTGATATGATTGATTACAGAGAAGACTTTGTCTTGATTGTTGTAGATGAACTTAGGGATAGTATGGAATTCTCCTATTTAAAAAATTTACTAAGTAAGTATGATTTTTATTTCGGTTTTAATGAGAGTTTCCAAGTAGGTCTTTATAGTGATTATGATAATATTGTTTATACTAAACCAAGTTTCTATCTAAATAAAGAGCACTATCAGCAAGTCATTGTTAGTCGTGCTATTCGCGATAATAAAAAGCTTAATATACAGGAACTTACGACTATCTCAGGAGAAGACTTTGTTAGAGAACAGAAAGACTTTGAAGAAATCTTAGCTCTAGGAGATGAAGAGTTATATGCTATTTTTGAAAGATCATTTGCTAATCAACAATTAATAATAGATAGCTGTAAATATGAATTGAATTTTTCGGGATATCATTTGCCTAAGTATATCTACGGAGAAAAAGAAGAGATATTCGAAAAGTTATCTTCTAAAGAGTACTTGCATTACTTAGTTCAAAAAGGTGTTAAGGAAAAGTTAATAGGTAAAGATTTATATCAGTATCAAAAGCGTTATAGTTACGAGCTTAAGATTATCGATGAGATGGGTTTCAACGACTATTTCTTAATCGTTTATGATTTTGTAAAGTATGCCAAAGATAATGGTATATTAGTAGGTGCAGGTCGTGGTAGTGCTGCTGGGAGTTTAGTATGTTATTTACTAGATATAACAGAAGCGGATCCATTGGAATATAATCTTCTGTTTGAAAGATTTTTAAACAAAGAGCGTATTTCTATGCCTGATATAGATATAGACTTCCAAGACACTAGACGTGATGAAGTCATAAAATATGTGGAAGAAAAATATGGTTCTGATAAGGTAGCGCAGATTATTACTTTTACAACATTTCAATCGAAAAGTGCAGCTAGAGAATCGGCGAGAATATTGCAGTTTGATGAACAAACTCTGAAGTTTATTAGTAGTAATATTAGCTCTACAAGAACATTAAAAGAATGTTATGAAATATCAGAAGAATTAAGAACGTTTATTAATACAAGTAATATTAATAAACGTTGGTTTAGTATAGCGCTAAGTTTAGAGAATTTACCGAAAAATCCATCGGTACACGCAGCCGGTATAGTAATAAGTGATGATAAACCATTGGTTAACTATGCACCTTTAGCTGAATCGAATATGACGAAGTACTTAACTCAGTGGACGATGGATGATGTAGAGAGTGTTGGTTTATTAAAAATAGATTTCTTAGGTATTAGATATCTGACTATGGTATCGAGTATTGTCGAAGAAATTAGAAAAGAGAATCCGGCATTTGATATAACAAAGATAAATTATCAAGATCCTAAGGTCTATGAATTATTTGCAAAAGGTAAGACAGAAGGTATCTTCCAGTTTGAATCAAGTGGGATGAAGGAGAAACTGAATCTACTAAAACCTACTGAATTTAATGATATTGTTGCTATGAATGCACTTTATAGACCGGGCCCGATGGCTCAGATTGAAGTCTATGTACGCAGAAAAAATAAAGAAGAGCAAGTAGTATATCCGCATCCGCATTTAGAGAAAATATTAAAGGATACTTATGGGGTAATTGTTTATCAAGAACAGATTATGTTGATTGCGGTGAACTTCGCCCATATGAGCCTCAATGAAGCGGATAATATGAGAAGAGCGGTAAGTAAAAAGAAAAAAGAAGACCTTGAGTACTATGGACGTATTTTCATAGAAAAAAGTGTTGCTGCTGGCTACGATATAAAAGTCGCCGAGAAACTTTTTGATCTTATCGTTACCTTTGCGAATTATGGTTTTAATAAGAGCCATGCTGTTGTTTATAGTATGTTAGCTTATCGATTAGCTTATTTAAAAGTCTATTATACTAAGTATTTTATGACAGCCTTATTAAATAATGTAATAAGCAGTGAGAAGAAGATAAATGAGTATAAACAAGAGCTTATGAACCTAGGTATTAATCTTGTAAAACCTGATGTTAATAGAAGTTTATCAAACTTTAGAGTATTCAAAAATGATATTGTTTTTGCATTAACTGCGATAAAAAATGTTGGTTATAGAAGTGGTTATGAAATAGTTCAAGACAGAATTAATTTTGGACCTTATCTAGACATAGATGATTTCTTGAAACGTATGAATAAGAAGGTTGACCAACAGGCTGCAATTTCACTGGTCAAGGCTGGCGCTTTAGATACTTTTGGTTATAATCGAGCTACTTTGATGAAAAAGGTAAATGATTATTATTCAGATAATAGGCAGTTTATAAATAATGTACGTGTTGCGTTGTCTGCAGAAAGTGGTCTAACATTAAAGGTAGAAGAGATAGAAGACTATTCAATTACAGAAAAAATCCAAATGGAAAAAGAAGTCACAGGGACATACTTCTTAAAACATCCAGTCCAAGTAGAAAAAGAGAAGTATTCTTATTTACCACTACAATATATTGGTGGTGAAGTTAGCGATAGTTATGTAGAAATCATAACGAGAAAAGAGATACGAACTAAAAATGGTGATTATATGGCATTTTTAACAGTTAACGATGGAAAAAATGATTATGATGTTACTGTTTTTCCAAGTGTATTTAAGTATGCTAATGTATTTATAAAAGCAGGAAGTTTCGCTGTTATGACTTTGAAAAAACAACTTCGTAATGGTAGAGAACAGTATATCCTAGAAAAAATTGCCAGTTTAAAAAATTATAGAGAATACTGCCTAACTAATATAAAAACTATCTATACAATTATTGATAAAGAAATATTAGAGCTTTTAAGTGAATATAAGGTTGATGCTGGAAGAGTTAAGGTAATAGCCTTGCTTGATAATGATTCTACAAAAGGGAAGACAATTACAATTAATAACGAACATGAATTTGTTCAGAAATTTTTGGAAAAATTCCCTGGAAAACGCATCAAAATCACATATAAGTAAAAAAACAAAAATAATCGAACAAAAAT
>ENA-OWMY01000208-OWMY01000208.1-metagenome-genome-assembly--contig:-NODE-208-length-18744-cov-7.032800_pt1 | contig 18744 bp, 17 predicted proteins | sample MGYA00245358_ERZ651122 | MGnify/ENA primary metagenome ERZ651122 (study PRJEB26857, sample SAMEA4031752) | metagenome | biome: human; feature: oral; material: saliva | place: Philippines | collected 2014...
ACAGCAGGGGAAACAATCATGGGCAACGAATTGCACATCGCTCACGGCGGCAAAGGTGCCAACCAAGCGGTAGCTGCTGCTCGTCTAGGCGCAGAAGTTACTATGGTTGGTTGTATCGGCGAAGATGCATACGGCCAAATGATTATGGATAACCTAAAGGAAAATCATATCAATACAGACTACATCGTTACCGTTCCAGATACTACAACTGGTACAGCCCACATTACATTGGCCGAAGGGGATAACAGTATTATAGTTATCGCAGGCGCTAATGCAAAGGTGGATCAATCTGTAGTAGATAATGCTTGGTCTGCTATTGAGCAAGCAGATCTTGTAATGGTGCAGAATGAAATTCCTATTCCAACCATCGAATACATCGTTCGTCGTTGCCACGAGGCTAATGTAAAAGTTCTCTTAAATCCAGCTCCAGCAGCTGACCTCAATCCTGAATGGTTAGAGTTGGCTACGTACATCACACCAAATGAACATGAATTATCTGCCCTCTATCCTAACCAATCGACAGAGGAAACATTATTGGCAAACGAAAACAAAATCATCGTTACTCTTGGCAGTAAAGGTGTAGGCTACGCTGATAACGGCGAAATCCACACTGTATCTGGCTTCAAGGTTGAGCCAGTAGATACAACAGGCGCAGGCGATACCTTTAACGGTGCCTTTGCAACAGCTATCGTCAATGGTAAAAGCTTAGCTGACGCGTTGCAGTACGGCAATGCAGCTGCGGCCCTCTCCATCCAACGTTTGGGCGCCCAAGGTGGCATGCCAACAAAGGACGAGGTCGCTGTATTCTTGGCAAAGAGTTAGCATATTGAATAGACCTTTAAAAGCTCCACTGGCCAGGTCTGCCTTCGCAGGGCCAAAGTCGCTTTGAAAGGTCTATTCAATACAAGCTATACATTCTCATGCAACGAATACATCTGCCCTCTATATAACAAAGGGAGTTAATGAATGAGGCTTTAAAACCTCATTCATTAGAATAGAAAAAGGAGCTATGTATGCAACGACACGGCATTTTAAACAGCCATATTGCTAAGGTTCTTGCAGATCTTGGTCATACAGATACGATTTGTATCTCTGACTGTGGTTTGCCAGTACCTGAAGGGGTTCAAAAGATTGATTTAGCCTTAGATTTTGGTGTACCAAGCTTCGAACAAGTAGTATCCATCATCTCTAAGCATATGAAATCTGAAGCAGTTCATGTGGCAACAGAAATTAAGGAACATAATCCTGAAGCTTATGACTTCTTGGAGTCTACCTTCCCATCCAATCAATACGAATGGATTGAAACGAGCCATGAAGCTTTCAAAGAAGCAACAAAACAATGCAAATGCATTATTAGAACTGGTGAAGCATCTCCGTATGCCAACATTATCTTGCGCGCCGATTGTATTTTCAGCGATCGCCCCTAGAGCAATAGATTAACCGACTAGTTTTATAAGCATCCGAACCTGTAAATTAGGCAGTTCGGCTTGCAAAAATTAACTATCAAATCTATTACATACATCAGAGATACTTTCACCAATCATATAGGAGTAGTTATGGAAATTGTTATGTCTGGCATTGCAAAGGCATTTGGTACGAACCAAGTACTACGCGATGTAAGTATTACCCTCAAGGAGGGCGAGGTTCACGCCTTGATGGGCGAAAACGGCGCCGGCAAGTCCACCCTCATGAATATCCTTACGGGCATTCACAAGGCAGACGCTGGTAAAATCACCATCGACGGTGTGGAGCGGACCTTCCCTAACCCGAGAGAGGCCGAGCTGAACGGTGTAGCTTTCATCCACCAAGAGCTCAACATTTGGCCAAATCTAACATTGTTAGAAAATCTATATTTAATGAGACCAAAGCGCAATAAATTCGGTATGCTCGATAAAAAAGCGATGCTCGAAGAAGCAGAGAATACATGCCGCGAACTAGGCATCGAATTGCCGCTCACAACGGAAGCAGGCCTTTGCTCTGTCGGTCACCAACAGATGACGGAAATTCTTCGTATCTTGATGTTAGATGCCAAGGTTGTCATCATGGACGAACCGACAGCAGCCCTCACCGAACGTGAAACGGCGACATTGTTCAAAATGATGCGCAAAATGAAAGCCCGCGGCGTAGCAATCGTATATATCTCTCACCGTATGGAAGAGGTATTTAGTGAATGCGATACGATCACGGTTATGCGTGATGGTCACACCATCATTACAAAACCAACAGCTGAGATTTCTGTAGATGAAGTAGTACGCCACATGGTAGGTCGTTCTATTGACGAGTTCTACCCAGCTCGTACTACAACACCAGGCGAAGTTGTGATGAGTGTTGATAACCTTAAACCAGAAGGTTTCGACAACGAAATTTCCTTCTCCTTGCGCAAAGGCGAAATCCTCGGCGTAGCAGGCCTCATGGGCGCGGGCCGTACAGAAATCATGCGCGCTATCTTTGGTGTAGATAAACACAATGGCGGTACCGTAACAGTTAACGGCTCCGTTCTGAACTGTAAAAAACCAGAAGATGCCATCAAAGCTGGCATTGCTTTCATCACAGAAAATAGAAAGAGCGAAGGCTTAATCCTCGATTTCTCCATCGGTTCCAATATTACATTGCCAAACCTTGACGAAATTTGTCCATCTCATGTACTTGATAAGGGCAAGCTCAATTCCTTTGCTGACGAATTGTCTAAAAAGCTAGGCGTTAAAACACAATCTATTCACGAACCGGCGTCCTCCCTATCCGGTGGTAACCAACAAAAGGTAGTTATCGCGAAATGGGTTGGTAAAAAACCATCCATTATCATCATGGACGAACCGACGCGCGGTATCGATATCGGCGCGAAACGTGATATTTATGATTTAATGAACGAATTAACGAACGATGGTGTGTCCATTATCATGGTGTCCTCTGAGTTACCGGAAGTGCTAGGCATGAGCGACCGCGTTATGGTCATTCATGAAGGTCGTGTAGTAGGTATCTTGGACCGCTGCGATGCAACACCAGAATCGATTATGACATTAGCCACAGGAGGACAATAATGGACAGCAAAGCTCTACAATATGTAAAAAAATTAGGCCCCCTCATCGGCCTCATCCTATTATTTATCATTATCTCTGTCATGAACGACAGTTTCCTTGAATTCTCTAACTTGCGTAACTTATTACGCCAAGTATCCATCAATGCGATTATCGCCTTTGGTATGACCTTCGTCATCTTAACAGGCGGTATCGACTTATCCGTCGGTTCCATCCTTGCCCTCTCTAGTGCAGTGATGGCCAACCTCATCGTAACTGGTACTGACCCTGTATTGGCTATCGTGTTGGCTGCCGGCGCTGGCCTCGTATTGGGCGGTATTAACGGTCTCGTTATTACCTATGGCCGCGTAGCTCCATTTATCGCTACCTTGGCGACCATGACAATCTACCGTGGTGCGACGCTAGTATTCACAGACGGTAACCCAATCTCCGGTCTTACACAAGATCCTCTATTCCACGGCTTTGGCCAAGGGGATATTGCAGGCCTTCCAGTTCCAGCCATCACAATGTTCCTAGCTTTCATCGCCCTTTGGTTCGTATTGAGCCGCACATCCTTAGGCCGTAAAACATACGCCGTAGGTGGCAGTGAAAAGGTTAGTTACATTGCTGGTATCAAGATTGACCGCGTTAAAATCTTCGTGTATGCCTTGACTGGTATGCTCTGTGGTATCGCTGGTGCAATCATCACCTCTCGTCTTAACTCTGCACAACCTACAGCAGGTGCAGGCTACGAACTTGACGCTATCGCAGCCGTAGTTCTTGGCGGCACAAGCCTTGCTGGTGGTCGTGGTCATATCGTTGGCACATTAATTGGTGCCCTAATTATCGGTACCCTCAACAACGGGTTAAATATTCTCGACGTTTCCAGTTTCTATCAACAAGTTGTAAAAGGTATTGTTATTTTACTGGCTGTTCTTGCAGACCGTAAGAAAGCCTAGGAGGTTCCTATGAAAAAACTATTGTTACTGTTGGCGATGGCCGTTATGGTTATCGGTCTTGTAGCAGGCTGTGGTAAAAGCGCTGATAACGGCGGCGACAAAAAATCCGGCACGATCGGCTTCTCTGTTTCCACATTGAACAACCCATTCTTCGTAACTATGAAGGAAGGCGTTGAGGCTCAAGCTAAAGCGCTTGGTCTTAAAGTTAAAATCGTTGATGCTCAAAACGATCCTGCAAAACAAGCAAATGATATTTCTGACTTGCTTGAAAGCGGCGTTTCCGTATTGATCATCAACCCTGTAGACTCTGCAGCTATCTCTACTTCCGTAGAAGCAGCAAATGCTAAAAACATTCCTGTAATCACTGTTGACCGCTCTGCTGACAAAGGCAAAGTAGTAGCTCACATCGCTTCCGATAACGTAAAAGGCGGCGAAATGGCAGCTCAACTGATCGTTGAAAAAGTAGGCAAAGCTGCGAAAGTAGCTGAAATCGAAGGTATCCCTGGTGCTTCCGCAACTCGTGAACGTGGCCAAGGTTTCCATAACGTAGCTGACAAAGATTTAACAGTAGTAGCAAAACAAAGCGCTGATTTCGACCGTACAAAAGGTTTGAACGTAGCAACTAACATCTTGCAAGCTAATCCTGATGTACAAGCTATCTTCGCTCATAACGACGAAATGGCATTGGGCGCTATCCAAGCAGCTAAATCCGCAGGCAAAACAATCTTCATCGTAGGCTTCGACGGTACTGCTGACGCAGACAAAGCTGTTAAAGACGGCACATTGGCTGCAACAATTGCTCAACAACCAGACCAAATGGGTAAAATCGCTATCGATACAGCTCAAAAAGTTATCAAAGGCGAAGCTGTAGAAGCTAAAATCCCTGTAGATCTTAAAGTTGTTACAAAATAATTGTATATAGAAACTGGGTACAGAAAAAGAGTCGCATCTTAAAGACGCGACTCTTTTTATTTCGGCTCTTTCTCTAAAAACACTTTAAAGAACTCAATAAACTTTGGCAAATACGTTTGATCTAAACTTTCAATAGTCATATGACATTTGTAATTATAAGTTGTACAGATATTAAGCTCTATCGTTAGAGCACCCTTTTGATCTAACGAGAATGCAAGCGTATCCCCTTCTCCAGTTAACACATAAGTAAAGGTGGCTGTCCCTTTGCAATTCTCATATAGCTCAACTAATTCTTTGTATCCCCTATGAATACCAGACCAGTCACTAGGGTCAATGTACCCAGCACAGATATTATAGCCCTGTTTAATATATACGCCAAACACACCAAATTGAGATAACTCCGTATCCATATCAAAAGCAATTGTTAAATTGGGTTCATTTACAATTCTATACATTATCATAATTCTCCATAAACAACTGTATAGTATTTATTATAACATCCAATCTAGAAGCGAATAAACTTAGATAATCTGGGCGTTCTCATCGATAACGAAAGCGCAACCGTATTTTGGGGCTATCCCGCTCTTTAATCACGGCAATTCATTATTCTACAATATAACTGACAATGAATATTCAGATTTAGAGGCGGTAAAAGATATCAATTTTTTGGACTTTCCTTTGATATATTGGAAAAATTATTAATTTTACTCATCCCATATACTACAACAATAATAATTGCATACATAGTAAAAGAGACTGTCATTTGACAGTCTCTTAGTATATAACATACTACAACACATCTTATTCGTGTGGAGTCGTATATGTTATGTTTTGTGCTTCGTAGCTTTCACCATGAGCTAATACATGAACGATAGTTTCTAGCGTAGCGCGTACGGTCTCAACAGCCATGCTCGGTTGATCTGGCTTGTTCACCACTTGGGATGGCAAGTACGGAATATGCATGAAGCCCGCCTTAACATTGCCTTTTTGAGCTGCATAATGTAGCACACCGTACATAATATGATTACATACGAAGGTACCTGCCGTGTTAGATACTCTCGCAGGAATACCCGCTTGGTGCAATGCATTCACCATATCCTTAATAGGAAGTGTAGCAAAGTAAGCACTTGGGCCATCCGCTACAACAGGTTCATCCGTAGGTTGGTTGCCACCATTGTCTGGAATGCGGAAATCATCGCAATTTATGGCTACCCGTTCAATCGTAATATCTGGGCGACCGCCAGCTTGGCCTACACAAAGAATAAAATCAGGGTTGCATGTATCGGCTGCTTCTATCGCAGTTTTAACAGATGTATACCGCACAGTTGGCACCATTTGAGTCACCACTTTGTAGTCCCCGTCTGTGTAACCCTCCATCGTTTTAACAGCTTCCCACGCAGGATTGATACTTTCACCACCGAAAGGATCAAAACCGGTAATCAAAATCGTTTTCATCATAGTACCTCATAACAATATCAAAAGATATTATACATAAAATAGATTAAAGGAAATAGTACATTAACAGAATATTCAATGTAAGCATTACGATAGCTACAGGAATTTGAGCCTTAATAACACCGTAGGTATCCTTCATTTCAAGAAGCGCCACAGGAACAATATTGAAATTTGCTGCCATTGGCGTCATCAAGGTACCACAATAACCAGCAAGCATTGCAATAGGACCAATCACCGCTGGATTAGCACCATGACCTGCAACAAGCATTGGTACGCCAATAGCACTAGTAATCATAGCGAAGGCTGCAAAGGCATTCCCCATAATCATTGTGAAGAAAGCCATTCCAATACAATATGCTACAACGATGAGAAATACGTTATCTGCAGGAACTATGCTAGCTACCATACTTGAGATCAACTTGCCTACCCCTGCAAGGTTAAATAGATACCCAAGGGCTGCTAATAATTGAGACAAGATAGCAGTCCAACCGATAGCATCGAGAAGACGACGACCTTCATGGAAACTTTGACCGACCTTAGCTTTCGTAATATATAAGGCTACACATAGGGCAATAATAGAAGCAATGGCAAGGCCTACAAGGGCACCCAGTTTCGTGAAGAACCCGATGATGAACGTAATAATACCAACGAGCAATGCCGGAATAAAGATCACATTACCAATACGCAAGGCTTCCATTTTTTTGAAATCTATAGCAGATTCAAAATAATTCCCTTTGCCAAGTTGTTTAAATAACACAATTGCCGCCATAGCAATTACGATCCAACCGTTGATTTCTTTAGACATATAAGAGCCAAAGATAAAGGAAATACCATATAATAGCCAGAATAGACCAGTACCAATACGATGATTATGGTCCTTATCGACAAAAGATTGTATGGAAAAAATAACTAAGATAATACCTACTAAAAGATATACAAAGTCTAAGGGCTGCATTTTATATATTAACTCCAACATATTATTTGCCCCCTTTCGCTAACTCTTCTGGTGTAACGAGAATATTAAGCTCATTTGGCACAAGTTTGCCCGCTTTCATATCCGCCTCGTCTTGAGCCACACTAGCTTGAATTGTTTTATCAAAAATAAAGAATCGAATAACACTCACTATATAGGCACATATTGCTGTAGGAACTCCATATAGCACCATATCTGTAAGTTCAACATTATAGCCGAGCTGCTCCATAACACCTTTAATCAATAAAAGACCACCCGCTGCAAGGAACAAATTTTGACCAAAAAAGTTACCAATATTATCTGTAGATGCTGCTACACCACGAATCTTATCGAGTGTAGATTGAGATATAGGGCGACCTTGCGCTACCGCAGCTTCACTCATAGGAGAAATCAAAGGACGAACCATAGCTACAAGACCCGACATACTAATACCCAGAGATACTGTTACTTGTCGAACAAATAGATATATCATGAAAATACGACCAGCTGTTGCGGCTTGAATCTTACCGATCAATATTTCTGCCCGTTCACGTAAACCGTGGCGTTCCATAATACCAATTACAGGAAGTACCAAGGCAAATAGTGACATATAACGGTTTTTTACGAAAGCCTCCCCAATAGCACCAACGATCTCGTTTATGCTCAGCCCTGCCGAAAGCCCTGTCACAAAGCCTGCTGCAATAACTACTAACAACGCATTAAAGCGTAGCATCAAACCGATGACCATCACTAAAATGCCCGATAAAATAATCATATGGACACATCCTTTCTACAAACTACCCATAATCGTATATAACTGCAAAAGCACAGTATATATATTATGTATATTATATATGAATATATTATATATCAAATAGTAATAATATCACACAATAAATCGCCTTGTAATGTATTTTAATAGATTGCTACAAGCCAGAAATTACTAAACGTGTATTACAAGGCGATTTATTTAACTCAACTCTTTCTTGAATAAAATTGTAGTATGTTGTTTACCTCTAAAATGAACTTTATCATATGCTTTAAAGCCAAAGGATTCATACATTTTAGGTAACCACGAATGTTCCTTTGCAGTCCCCAAGGTTACTGTATGTGTTTTAAACTGTTCCTTTAAAAGCTCTTCTGCATAGCCCAAGGTTTCCCGTGCATAGCCCTTTCCTTTGAAAGCTGGTGCTGTTACGAAGTGTGCAATATGTGGATATTTATCCGGTGTAGAATATTTTACCCAAGGCATGCAAAACGTAATGGAGCTCACTAATTTTCCATCGATATATAACCCATACACAGGATAATTTTCGATCCACTCCTTAGATTCTTCTTCTGTAAAATCAATAGCATCGAATGTAATAGGATAATCCTTAATCGCTGCATAGCCATCGATTAACACCTTATGGTATTCTGCTGTATCTGCTACTGTTAGTTGTCTAAATTCTTTCATGGTCTTTCTCCTCATTCTATATTTTATTCACAAACTATGTATATTTATTTAATTTATGAACGTAATTATACACCTATACGTATTAACTTGCAATATTTTTACATAAACATTATATAGAATGTTAATGCCTAATATAGAATTGTACTATTAAATATAGTAATAATCCCATTTTAACGGTTAAGGAAATCAATTGACATCAAGTGCATAAAGATAAAACCCTCCATATGTTATACCTATCATTAATACTTTCTACTTTTTGGCACAAAAAAACAGGATGTATCACGAAGATACATCCTGTTTTTGAGCTTTCACAAGCTCGAAGGGAAGTTGTCGTATTATTTGTAAATACGGGAACCGTATACGTCACGTTGGTTTTCAGGTTCGTTGTTAACGCGAACACGTTCAGTTTTGTGACGATCGTTGTCACCACCAGAGATACGATCAATGCGGAAGTGGTTAAGACGAATGTTTTGTAATTCAGGACCGAATTCATTCATCGCACGTTTCATGTTTTCGTCGATAGGAGCACCATTTTGAAGTGCACGGTACAACATTGTGGCGAATTCGTAGCGAGTCATTTTTGCATCGCCTTTGAATGTGCCATCAGGGTAGCCAACAAGGATACCATTACCAGCCAATTGGCTAATGTATTGGTAAGCCCAGTGATTTTGAGGAACATCTGGGAATTCAGCAGTTTTGCTAGGATCGATAGCAAGTGGGTTCAAGATTTGCAACAAGTTGTTATATTTATTTTCCATGTCTTGAAGACGTGCGTTCAATTCAGCGATTTCACGACCCATAGCTACGCGGGAACGGGACTCAGGAGAACGTTTACCAAGACGAAGGGATACGCCTGCATTCAATTGAGTTTCACCAGTACCTACAGTACCACCAACGGAGAACATAGTGTCTTCGTTAGGTCGGTAGAACGCGCCCAATGCAGCGGAGTTTGCATTGTGGTAATGACCATAACCAGCAGCGATTGTCCATTTGTCATCTGGGTTGAAGTCTAATGGATGCAATGCTGCCAATGCAGCGGAACCTGCACCTACTTTATTAACGCGTTTTTCAACATTGCCTACACGATTATTAATATTTGTAATTTGGTTAGTTACGTTAGAAGGTACACCTTTGTTAATTTGATCTTGCAATTCATTTGCTACGGAGTACAATTGGCTACCATTTACAGCGTCTGTAGATGTAGCGGAAATTTCACCTGCTGCAACATTTTTAAGTTGACGTTCAGCACCAGCTTTACCTACGGATACAGAACCATTAGCTGCAGAACCTACACCAGCAAAACCACCGAATGTATGGCCCGCAATTGTAGCGCTAGTTTGAGCTGTAGCTTCGCTTGTAGTGGATTTTTGACCCAAAGCAATGGAGTTCAAATGTGTTGCACTTGCATGATCACCAATAGCTACGGAGTAGTCACCAGAAGCAAGGGAATCTGCACCTAATGTATTAGCACGAAGGCCAGTTGCATGTGCACCAGCACCATATGCTTGAGAATGGTCGCCAGATGCAATAGCGGAGGAGCTAAGAGCTACACTATGTGCGCCAGTTGCATGAGCAGAAGCGCCAATAGCATTGGATTTGTAACCAGATGCGATTGTTTCGAAACCGATTGCTTGTGCACGAACTTCAGATGCGTTTGCACGAGTACCAATAGCTGTGGACCATGTACGAGCAGCGTCAGCAGCATGGCCGATAGCGATAGATTCGCTCATTTCAGCTTTAGATTTATGACCTACAGCTAATGCAGAGCTACCAGAGGCAGTGTTATTAGAACCAACTGCTACGGAGTTGCTTTTCCAGTTACCTGGTTTCAACGTTGCACTATCAGGTTCATTTTCATAGTCACGATCGCGGAAGTTAGAAGTAGATTCGTTTACAGTATTACCTGTACCAACTGCAATCGCATTATAACCGTCAACAGTGTTGTTGTCACCATAAACACCTGACTCCGCATTTACTGGAGCAACAGTCGCACCCACAGCAACGATAGCAGCTAATACAGCAAATGCTAATTTTTTGGAATGTTTCATTTCTCTCATCTTACACCCTCACTAAATTAAAAAACTTAACCAAATTACAATACAATACAATTTTTCAACCTCTCTAAGTGTTCCGCCTCTCTCCTCGGGCTGATCAGGAAATATTTCTAATTAATCTCTCAAATAAATAGGTCCATTTCAGTTTAAGAAAAATTTATATTGTTCATTACCCGCATAGCATATCAAAGTTATACGATATACACAACCCTTTTTTCATTCATAAAGTTCATTAATAAGTCTTCATATATCCCAAAAATAGCTTTATTACTAGCCTTTTTAAGCTATCCGGTACATTCATTATTTTTTCTTATGAGTGAAAATAATCACAATAATGTAAGTATTTCTCACATAATAAATCGTATAACTTATAAATAATTAATCATTCTATAAGTATTCAGAATATACTATAAACTCTCAATAACCCTTATTCACTCTGTATTCATGAACTATTAGTGAAATTTACTTTTATGCATATTTAATCTTCGTTCTTTCATTTTATATTTATTTTATAATTTATATTTAATCACTATACAACTATACACATCAACATATATACATATCGCAGCTAAAGCTTTAAAGGAATAAAGTCTACAATTTTCCCTTTGAATATCCAATGTTTTATGTATACACAGCTAAAATAAAAGTAAGCCTCCTAGCTTTTCTAAAGAAAACAAGAGGCTTACTCAAATTTTTATATTAAATTATGCTAATAATGCACTTACTAGTTCTTCCGCTTTATTAAGATCAGAAGCGTCTGGATTCCAGTTACATTTAATTTCTGGTTCTACTACAGCAAAACCATATTTAGTTAACTCTTCACGAAGGACTTTCGTAGATTCACCAGACCAACCATAAGTACCAAATACAGCGGCCTTTTTATTTTTAAATTTCAATTCACGTAAGAAGTCGAGCCAACCAGCTACACTGGACAGTACGCTGTTCCCTGTTGTTGGAGAGCCTACTGCAATCGCTTTGGACTTAAATACTTCTGTCATGATGTCATTTTTATTGGTTTTACTAATATTGTAGATTTTAACACGCGTATCTGGAGCTTGCTTAGAAATTTCTTCAGCAATCTTATGGGCTAATTTCTTTGTGCCATCCCACATTGTATCGTACACCACTGTGATTTGGTCTTCTTGGTACGCTTGAGACCATTCGTAGTATTTTTCAACGATTTGCATTGGGTTTTCACGCCAAATAGCACCGTGGCTAGTAGCGATGATATCGATTGGCAAGTTAAGTTTTTGAATTTCCTCAATTTTAGCTTTTACCAATGGAGAGTAAGGATTCAAAATATTAGCGTAATATTTCATCGCCTCTGCCCATAAACGACATTGATCAGCCTTATCTGCCCACAATTCTTCTACCGCGTAATGTTGACCGAACGCATCGTTAGAGAACAAAATATTGTCGCCAGTCATATAGGTTGCCATGGAATCAGGCCAATGAAGCATGCGCATTTCTACGAATACTAAGGATTTACCATTGCCGATATCTACGGAATCACCTGTTTTAACAACTTTAAAATTCCATTCTGGATGATGATATTGACCAACCAAGGACTTAACGGCATTTTCTGTACAGTAAATCGGCGTATTAGGGATTTTTTCCATCAATGCAGGCAAGGAACCGCTATGATCTACTTCGCCGTGGTTACATACGATGAAATCAATTTTATTCAAATCGATTTCAGCTTCCAAATTATCGATAAACTCAGAGGAATGAGGTTTCCATACCGTATCGATGAGGACTGTCTTCTCCTCTTCAATCAAGTACGCATTTTGGCTGGAACCATTGTTAATGCTGTAATCAGAACCATGGAACTCATTCAACTCCCAGTCGATTTTCCCCACCCAAGATACGTTGTTTTTAATGTGCTTTCTCATAATAACCTCCGTTTTCTGTGAAAGTATAGGTACTTACCTTACTCCTAATATGTTTTAGAACCAAGGAATATGTGGAACTTTCACCAGTACAACCAAATCTATGGCCCAAATGTTATATCAAATGACATAACACGAATCGGTCATTAACTTATATTTCTATTATATCGAAAGCACAAGAGACTGTCTGTATCTGCAGATACCGATTTAGCATTATCCAATTATTGCGTTCTTATATGTTACATTATTTATCGCGTTCTTATATGTTACATTATTTATCGCGTTTTTATATGCTACATTATTTATCGTATTCTTATATTCTGTATTATTCTATATGCGTATTGGCTTTCAGTCCTGGAATTGCTTTATAGATATATAGTGCAATATATCCATCAACTAGACTATGAACAATGGTACCAGCACCAACAAGTACGAACACAACGTAGATAAGATCAATATTAGGCATCGTAGTTGTTGTGTAGAACAAGAGGCAGGCTAGTACTTCTCCAATGGCGTGAATAATAGCACAAACAAAGTTGAATGTAGCGAAAGATAAGGCCCCTGTTAATACATCTGGATGATGTTTAATATAATAAGCCCCCATCAAAGCAAAGATAATATGAGAGGCAGCGCGCATAACGATAACAATAGGAAACCCTGCTACGAAGAAACCTAATGTAGAACCTATTACGACACAAGCCGTCATCTTACGGGACAAGAACATCGCCAGGAATATAGGCACGTGACTCGCCAGTGTATACGAAGCCGGCGGTATGACAACTTTCAACGGCATAATAATAGGAATCATAATGGCTAAAGCCATCAATAACGCAGTAATGGTTAAATTTCGATACATGGAAGAATTCATAAAGCCCTCCTTATTAGCTCTTCTCTCATCTAACAATATGATTATGGTAATTATAATATAAGACCGAAATGAGTGCTGTCACCACGAGGCCTACACCAGACCAGGTAGCATAGGTAACACTGAGTGGAATATATTTCAGTACATGCGTCAATGTATAGAAAGATCCTACATAGCCAAGCACACAAGCAACGGTCTGTAACGGCCGTGTAAAACCATCAGAGGCTTTCAACATGGTCGTAGCAAATAGCTCAAGCCCTATAGATAAGGCAAGTAAAAAATAAGATAAGATAAGATAAGATAACATAACACCTCCCGCAAAAAAGAGAGGGACTAGCCCTCTCTCATATAATAACCTATATATAATATTTCTGCATTATAAAGTATATGATTAGATTTTGAAATGATTTAGCTCACTTGATGAGCTTTCAAAACCTTGTTCCCTACAATTATAGACGTTCAATAACAGCTTGCGCCATTTCTACGGTACCTACGCGTTTTAACCCTTCGCGGTAGATATCGCCTGTGCGGTAACCATCAATGAGCACTTGTTCAACAGCTTTTTCAATAGCGTCAGCCACTTGAGGCAAATCAAGGGAGTGACGGCACATCATAGCTGCGGACAAGATTGTACCCAATGGGTTCGCCAAGTTTTGGCCCATAATGTCTGGTGCAGAACCGTGGATTGGCTCATACAATGCTGTGCCAGTACCCATGGATGCAGATGGTAAAAGCCCGATAGAACCAGAGATAACAGCACCTTCGTCAGATAAGATATCGCCGAACAAATTTGTTGTAACGATAACGTCAAACTGTGCAGGATTTACAACGAGTTGCATCGCTGTGTTATCTACGTAGAAGTAATCTGTTGCGATATCTGGATTAGCTGCCGCTTTCTCTTGAGCGATTTTACGCCACAAACGAGAAGAAGCCAATACATTTGCTTTATCTACAGATACAACCTTTTTATTACGTTTGCGAGCTGTTTCCATAGCAATGTCCATGATGCGCTCTACTTCGTAACGGCTGTATGTTTCTTTATCCCAAGCAAACTCGTTAGCGCCTTCACCTTGTGCCTCTTCGCGTTCACCAAAATAAATACCGCCAGTCAACTCACGAACGATAACGAAATCTACATCTTGTACGAGTTCCTTTTTAAGAGGAGAATACTCTTGCAAAGATGGATAGATTTTTACAGGACGCAAGTTACAGAACAAACCAAGCTCCTTACGAAGACCGAGGATTGCTTTCTCAGGACGGATAGAAGGATCTACATTATCCCATTTAGGACCGCCTACAGCACCAAGCAATACAGCATCAGCAGCTTTACAAGCCTCGATTGTATCCTCAGTCAAAGGCACACCGTATGCATCAATAGACGCACCGCCCGCTTTTTTATCAATCCAATTAACCTTTACATTAGCTTTCTCAAAAGCCACATCACACACAGCCTTCGCTGCAGCAATAATCTCAGTACCGATACCATCACCAGGAATCAATACGATATTCTTTTCGCTCATCTTACCTCTCCAATATATAGTAAAAGATTGCAAATCTCATACTCTCCCCCAGTGCCCTTTGCGAAGAAATCGCAATAGCACTTAATGGAACAAGAGCTGGCATATGCCTTGAGACCGACTTAGCTCGCTTTGGAGGCTCGAGAGGCATATGCCAGCTCGAGCCTCGTATTAAAGTCTACTTGCGATTTTTCGCAAAGTTCACTAGACCACCAGCTGCCGCAATATCTTGAATGAATTGTGGCAACTCAGTCCCTTGGTATTGTTCGTTTTTAGTCAAGTTATACACGATACCTTTAGACAAGTCTACGCCGATTGCATCACCAGCGTCGATACGATCGACTTGTTCACCGATTTCAACTACTGGTAAACCGATGTTGATAGCATTACGGAAGAAGATACGTGCAAAGGAGTGTGCTACGATAACAGGCACGCCTTTCGCTTTGATAACGCCTGGTGCATGTTCACGGGAGGAACCACAACCAAAGTTTTTGCCAGCTACCATGATTTCGCCAGCTTTCACATTAGGAGCGAATGTAGTATCAATGTCCTCCATCGCATGTTCAGCCAATTCGTTCCAATCAGCAATTGCCAAGTAACGAGCCGGAATGATTACGTCTGTATCTACATCGTCGCCGTAGCGCCAGATTTTTTTGCTTTCAAAATCCATATTAAACCTCCTCAGGGCCTGCAATGCGGCCTAATACAGCACTCGCTGCCGCCACGTAAGGGCTTGCCAAATATACTTCAGAATCAACGTGACCCATACGACCACGGAAGTTACGGTTTGTTGTAGAAACTGTGCGTTCCCCTTCAGCCATGATACCCATGTAACCGCCAAGGCATGGACCACATGTTGGCGTGGACACAGCACAGTCAGATTGAATGAAGATATCTAGTAATCCATCTTTCAACGCTTGGTCATATACATCTTGGGAACCAGGGATTACGATACAACGAACGAATGGAGCCACCTTGCGACCTTTAAAGATTTCCGCAGCTGCCACCAAGTCTTCGTAACGGCCATTTGTACAAGAACCGATGATAACTTGGTCGATTTTAATATCTTTGTCGATTTCGTTGATGTAATGTGTGTTAGATGGCAAATGAGGGAATGCTACCACTGGTTGCAATTTAGACAAGTCAATGGTAATTGTTTGAGCATATACTGCATCAGCATCTGGAGCGATTGGTTCAACAGGACGATTTACGCGGCCTTTAATGTATGCTTCAGTAATTTCATCATATGGGAATACGCCACATTTACCGCCAGCTTCGATAGCCATGTTACAGATTGTAAGACGGTCAGCCATAGTCATATGTTGTACGCCTTCACCAGCGAATTCAAGGGCCATGTAACGAGCGCCATCTACGCCGATTTTACCGATTAAATCAAGGATTACGTCTTTACCAGTTACCCATTTATTAGGTTTGCCGATAAGTTCAACCTTAATTGTTTCAGGTACTTTGAACCAAGTTTTACCTTCTGCCATAGCAACGCCCGCATCAGTGGAGCCTACGCCTGTGGAGAATGCATTTACCGCACCATATGTACAAGTGTGGGAGTCAGCACCGATCATCATTTCCCCAGGACCGATAAGGCCTTTTTCTGGCAAAATAACGTGCTCAATACCCATTCTACCTACTTCAAAGTAGTTTGTAATGCCATGTTCGCGTACGAAATCGCGCATGACTTTCGCTTGTGTAGCAGATTGAATATCTTTATTTGGTGTGAAATGATCAGGCACCAAGTAGATTTTATGACGGTCAAATACAGGTTTGCCGATTTTTAAGAACTCTTTACGCGCTGGTGGGAATGTGATGTCGTTCATCAAAACAGCGTCCAAATGACATTCGATGATTTGGCCCGGTTTTACAACATCAAGACCCGCGTGGCGAGCCATATTCTTTTCAGTAATGGTCATACCCATATTATTCTTCCTCCTGTTGTTCTAGCTCCATAGCTAGGAATACTGAGTTAACTGCATTAATATATGCGTTCACACTTGATTTAACGATATCGGTGCTAATACCACGACCATGGTACAAGCGACCGTTGTATTCTACCTTAAGGGTTGCTTCCCCAAGGGCATCTTTACCTGCTGTAATAGCACGGATTTGGTAGTCTTTTAAGCTAATTGGCAAGCCAACGACACGTTCAACCGCTTTAAGGGATGCATCTACTGGACCATCACCTACGGCAGCATCGGCTTTTTCACCTTCTGGTGTCATGAGGCGAACGTCAGCATAAGCATAACCTTTTTCACCTAATTTATAGTATTGAGCCACAAGCTCGAATGCTTTTTTATGGTGCATATTATCGACTACAAGAGCTACGATGTCATCGTCGTATACTTGTTTTTTGCGGTCTGCCAATTCTTTGAATTTAGCGAAGAGGTCGTTGATTTTCTCTTCTGTGAAAGATTGGAAACCAAGTTTTGCCAAATGATCAGCGAAGGCATGACGGCCAGAGTGTTTGCCCAATACGAGGTCTGTTTTTTCAGCCCCTACGGACTCAGGAGTCATGATTTCATACGTTTCAGGGTTGCTCATCATACCATGTTGGTGAATACCAGACTCATGAGCAAAGGCGTTAGAACCTATGATCGGTTTATTTGGAGGAACTACAACACCTGTTAAACGGCTCACAAGTTTAGATACTTTCGTAAATTGTTTTGTATCGATGTTCACTTGAAGGTCGCCGAAGTAATCATGGCGTGTTTTAAGAGCCATTACAACTTCTTCAATCGCTACGTTACCAGCCCGTTCGCCTAGGCCATTAATTGTGCCTTCTACTTGGCGTGCACCTGCTTTAATAGCAGCTAACGTATTTGCATTAGCAAGACCTAAGTCATCATGACAATGAACGGAGATAATTGCATTTTCAATACCTGGTGTATGTTCTTTAATATAGCGGATTTTATCACCGAACTCATTAGGGTTCATGTAACCTACTGTGTCTGGTACATTAATAATCGTTGCACCACCAGCAATGGCAACACCAAATACTTGGCATGCGAAATCTAAATCAGAGCGTGCCGCATCTTCACCGGAGAACTCGATTTCATCAACCTTACCTTTTGCATATGCCAATACGGATTTAACCTTATCCAATACCTCTTGGCGAGTCATTTTTAATTTATATTCCATATGAAGTTCGGAAATAGCAATGAATACATGCAAACGGCTACGTTCCGCATCTTTCAATGCATCAATCGCTTTTTGTACGTCCTTTTCATTAGCACGTGCCAACGCACAAATTGTTGCGCCTTTCACTTCGCGTGCAATCGTTTGTACTGCTTCAAAATCCCCAGGGGATGCTGCTGGGAAACCAGCCTCGATTACATCGATGCCGAGGCGTACTAGGCCTTTCGCAATTTCAATTTTTTCAGGAGTTTGTAAAGACACACCTGGTGTTTGTTCCCCATCACGAAGGGTTGTATCGAAGAAATATACGCGATTTTGATCCATAATCTTCACCTTTTCTATACTAATAAAACATAACGCCGTATTATATCTATCTATTGTGAAAGTTTAGTAAAATGGCCGATTTCAACGCTATTTCGGCTAAAGCCAACGTAGATACATCAAATCAGTAATTTTACTAGACTTTTACAATCAGAACCACCCGTAAAACGGGTGGTTTGCTCACGGGCTATAAGCCCGTAGTA
>ENA-OWMY01000209-OWMY01000209.1-metagenome-genome-assembly--contig:-NODE-209-length-18727-cov-5.654724_pt1 | contig 18727 bp, 13 predicted proteins | sample MGYA00245358_ERZ651122 | MGnify/ENA primary metagenome ERZ651122 (study PRJEB26857, sample SAMEA4031752) | metagenome | biome: human; feature: oral; material: saliva | place: Philippines | collected 2014...
CGGCGGGGCCTTTTAGAGGTGAGTGCTACTTGGCTTATTTTTCTTGCATCTAGTCAGATTCATCTAGAGGCTTTGCGGGCTCACTCCTGCAATCAGATTTCCGTATTCTCTTATCCCACGAATTAGGGTCGAAGAGATAAGACCCTGCTGGTATTTCTCGAGTTACAGACTGTCCATTTTTAAGGATGATTGTAGCTTTCCCAGGCTGGTATGTGTAGGATCCTAAATTATAAAAATCAAACTTATGAGTATGGGTGTAATTGAAATTTACATTTTCAAATACTGAGTCTGCTTTGGGTTGCTTATTGTTATATGGTTGAAAAATCTGTTGCGTGTAGTACTCAGCTTTTCTTGAGTATTCTTCCATAATTGGAGTTATAATGAGGTCGGTATATATATTTGTATAGAAGCAGGCAATCCCGAAGATGTATGAATTAGAGAAATCCGGGGCAATTTTGAATGTTGCTTCCCGAAAGCTAACTTCTGAATCTTCCGCTCCTAAAATTGTTCCTGAAAAATTTGTCTTATTGCATTCAGAGTGGAACTTTGCATAATTAAAAATGACATTCCCTCTAAATTCTGCCAGTAGAAAATTTGCTTTCTCTTTAAACTCTGTGTATTCAAATAAAGCGGTTTTGTAAAATTGTGTTAGAGTGAAGTCTGTATCTTGATAAAAGTGTGAACGAGAGAAAACGGCAGTGTCTTCAAAATGAACGTGCTTGAAAATGGCACCTTTGTGAAAATGCGATTCAAATGTGAAGCGTTGTTCTATTTTTTCATCTTCCTTAAACCTTGCCCATTCAAAATTAACCGGCCCATGGAAAACCGTATTTACAAAATCTGGGTCACAATAAAACCTTGCAGACTCGAATTCTGTCAATCCGTAAAAGTTTGAATTCTTGAAGGAAATTTCACTCAGGAAGTCTGAGTTATTAAAATTTGCATTTGCTAATTTTATGTTGGACAAAGGGTAATTAATTTTGGAGTTTTCGAAGTTGTATTCAATGTAAGTCCACGGATTTTTACTCGGCAAGCAAAGGATTTCAATTTCACGATTATTTTTTGTGAATTTAAGGGTGTCTTTATCTATTCGCGAGCTAATCTCGGAGAAAATTTTTTGGCGAACGAGGGCGTCATTAAAACTACTGTCGGGATTATCGCGAATGTATCTACAAAGGTGGTCTACTATGTTAGATACTTCTTTAAGTATTTTCTCTGTTGTGTTTTCAAGTAACTCATTCTTTACGTACTCGTCGGCGATATCCATTAGCGTTTCAACTGCCAAAACACGGGTACTAACATTGTCGCTTTGAAGGTCTAAGATTGATTTCCTGGTTTTATCTTGAATAAATTTAGTGTATTCACGTTGTTGTTTGTTTTTTTCGAAGTCTTCCATTATAAGGTGATGTCTTTTAATCTCTTTCCCCGTGAAAGCATTGCAGACGAACTGAATCGCACCGGTAAGAAGAGGTTTTATGAATGCTATAGGATCCAATTTTTTAACCCTTTCGTAATTTGGATGGTGGTGAAATTTTTGATATTAATTGAAATCTCTTCTGTTTTGATTCCTCCTATGCTATCGTAACAAATTGATTATCTATTCAATTATAGTATAAATTTGACTTGGTTGATTGCCTGTATTTTTGTATAGATTTCAGTGTGTGGAGTATGTGGGAATTCAGGGTACGGTGTTTGTGATACCTATAGGGTAGATAATATATCTGGCAGTGATGGGTTGTCGGGGTTGAAAAGTGCGCACCCAGCGGGGATTGTGTATGTTTTATTTTTGTATTTAATCTCTTGGAGTGGAATTGTTTTTTTACTAGAATAATTGACACAAAAATTGTAGCTATTAGGGGGTATATTATATGAAAATTTTGCTCTGTAAAAATTTTCTTGAGTTGATGATAAGAAAACGGGAAGATGCTCAAGATAGGCATTTCTAAAAGATAATCCCCTGGAAAATTTTGCACCTGCGAATGAAATAATGCTAGGGGAAGGTTGTTTTGTGTAGAATCCACTACCTTCAAAAGAAACATCGTTGAGGAATATTGTGTTATCGCAATATAGGGGAGATGCGAAAGTTGTATCCCTAAAATGGACACAGTCTTCAAAGTTTGATTCATTAAACGAAACCTTGGTTTCCTTGGTTGCCCCGTAGAAATCTACTGAATCAAAAATTACTGTTTCTTTGAATGTCGATTTTTCAAAATCTACACTATCGATGAAAATTGATTTCAGGAATGTAATTGATTTAGAAAAATAAGAATTTGAAAAATCGACAGGATAAAAGAATAGCGCTGAGGAGAAATTGAATGCAAAGATGGACCAGGGGCCTTCCTTGATCGCATCATTGTTGTTGCTTGAAATTTCCATACTTCTGAGACGTGATTGGATTTCTTTTAATATGGACTGGCGAATATCTCGTTCTTCGCGCACTGCTGCGTTATCTTCGGAGTAAATATCTTTGTAATTTGGGAAACTATTGAGAGAATCAATATATTCTTGTATTTCGCCGAGTGGGAAGGGCGAACGGATGTAAGCGCAGAGGTTATTGATAATAACCTGTCCCTCTTCCTTCTGTTTGTCTTTGGGGAGGCTCTCGTCTGCAAGCCACTCATCAACCAAGCCTACGAGGGTATAGATACCGCCCAGGCGAACAGCAGCTTTCTCATTAGCCAGCTGTTCCACAGCTGTGGTGTAACGACTACGCCGTTCTGCATACACCTGGCGGGTATGATCACGATTGTTTTTGTCCTTCTCATGGGTATTTTTGCGATGGGTCTCCGAAAGCGTGAGCATAGTGAGGGCTCCTGCTAAGACTGCGAGGATACCCTGACGGACGGAAACAACGGTGTTGCCATCATTGGTGAGCCCGGGGATTATTGGGGGAACGAAAAAAGCGCAGGGAACTCCAATTGTAGCGAGCAAGCAGAGGGTTATATAAAACCAGTTTTTCCCGCCCCACGCTATAACTTTTTTCCACCATGAGGAATTACGTGATGCGCCTTCTCGGTTCTCGAGCATTTTTGTCATAGTTTCTAATTCTCCTGTCTTCGTTGAAAGGAATGGTCACTCTTCAGCATAGTGCAAAACTGTCTGACCTGCGCTTCTACTGGACATAAACGAAGACCCCACCACACATCCAATGTGGCGGGGCCTCTGGATATTACTGCGCAGGCTCACTCAGGCGCGTGTATTCCTTCTGCCGTTCATCCCAGGACGCCGGATCGAAGAGCACCGTACCAACCGGGATACGATAGCCCAGGCCGTTCAGCCCAGCTGTACCCAGCGGAATAGGCTGGCTGTCCTCGTACACCGCGAAGTTATGCGCCTCCTTATCGGCAGACTCCGAACCGGTAGGCAGGGCAGCGAACCGAGCCCGGTACACCTCACCTGACTCAACATCTTCAGTCACGAAGAGCGGCGGGCTCTTCACAAAAGACGAATCGCAGAAATCTGCAGTCTGCACAAAGGACGCACCGTAGAACTCCGCGCCCGCCTTAAAAGTCACATCACGGAACCCAGCGAGCCCCTCAATCGTAGCCCGGCTAAAATGCGCATCGCCGTAGAAAGTTGCCGCGTTAAACCCGGCATGCCCCTCAAAGACCGCCTCACGGAACTCCGCAACTCCCGCAAAATCTGTCCTGAAGAAGCTCGCATTACCGCCAAAAGACGACCTAAAGAACCCAGCGTTCCCTTCAAAGGAAGCACCGCTAAAGCCCGCATCCGCCGTAAATGCAGCATCGCGGAAGTCAGCGTGCCCTCCAAAAGAAGCCTCGCGGAAGTCAGCATTAGCGTTGAATGCCACCCAGCGGAAGATCTCATCACCAGCAAAGCGTGCGTTACTAAAGTCAGCCGCACCCATGAAAGTTACGTCGCTAAAACGCGCATCCTGGTTAAAGACCGCCCGGGTAAAGTTCGCGTCGCCCACAAAAGTAGCCCCACTGAAATCTGAACCGTTGCAGAATCTTGCCGCAGAGAAATCGGCGTTCTCAAAAGTCAGACCGTTGAGAGGGTAGAAGACGACTGCCCGGCTGAAATCGAACTCAAAGTCGCTCCACGCGCCGGGGACAACAGCCACCTCGCCTTTCTTATTTTCAGCAAGGGTGCTGCTGCGCTTACTCATCTCAACGAAGACGCTGCGGCGAACATCCTGCTCACCACGAAAAGCCGCCAGATCCGTAGCGAAATCACCCGCATAGTTAGCGGGCGGTGCATCGGATTCAAAAGCTTCTGCCTTGAACGCCCGCGCGAACGGCGAACGCACATAAGCGCAGAGGGCATTGACGATGACCTGCCCCTCCTTCTGCCGGGCCTCAACGCTGAGCTGCTCGTCAGCAAGCCACTCATCAACCAGACCCGCAAGCGTGCTGATGGCGCTCGCACGGACTGCCGGGTTCGGATACGCCAGCTGCTCAACTGCCTTGCTGTAACGGGTATGGCGCTCTGCGTGCACCCGTTGGGGGTGTTTCAGCTTTTTCTGGGCGTTCATGCGGTGGAACTCCCCAAGAAAGAGAACACCCAGCAGGGTACCGGTGATGAAGAAAATGAACGGCTGAACCTCAAAATAGGCGATGTCAGCGTCAAAGGTGAAAGGCATAAAACCCGCCGCGACAATGCCCAAGAGAGCGATAGCCCAAACCCAGGTGCGGAAACTCGACAGCTTCCCTTTGAGGTTGCCGAACTGCGCGGCAAGCGGGAAAAGCAGAATGACGACTGCGCTAGCTATCAGCCAAGCCCACGCGGTGCTGGGTGCCAGATGCATATGGTTCTCCTGTCATCGTTGAAAGGGGCGGGTCATACTCAGCATAAGGTAAAGCTGCTGGGCTTGGGTGGTTGTGGGTCAAAAGCAAGAACCCCGCCAGCGCTGGATGTGCGGGCGGGGTCTGTGCATATGTGTGTGGGAGCTTCCCCGGCAGCGGGAGAGAGATAGGTTTTACTGCGCAGGCTCACTGACGCGGGTGTACTCCTGCTTCTCTTCGTCCCAGGAAACCGGGTCGTACAGCACCGCGCCGAGAGGCAGAACGAACGTTCTATTAAGAAGCTCCGCCTCGCCGCAACTGAATCCGTGCGGGCTCTCCGGGCGCGCCTCAAACAAGTAATCCTGCGGATCCGCCTGCGCCGAAAACCGTGCCCTCTGCAGCCGCCTCTCCAAAGCCTCAAAGGACGGCTCAACGTACGCGAAGCTAGTCTGCCTGAAATCCGCGCCATGACCGAACGTCGCATCCGCGAAGTAGGCGCCCTCAAAGCTCGCCCCGTTGAAGCTCACCGCCCGCGCAAACGTCGCCTTGTAGAAGCCGACATGCGCCGTGAACGTCGCCTGACTAAAGTCGGCATCCTGCGCGAAGGTCGCGTTACCGAAGTTCGCGTGCTGCGGGAAGTCCATCTCATAGCGCGTCCTTGGAAGCGCAATAAAAGACGCCCGGCTGAACGTGGCGTCGCCGTCGAACCGCGCCCCACCAAAATCCTCGTACTGCGTGAAGGACGCCCCGCTAAAGTCCGCCGCGCCCGCAAAGCGTACGTTGCTGAACATTGCGGACTGCTTGGTGGCTATACCGGCAAAGCGCGCGGCCCCGCCGAACAGCGACTTGGAGAACACCGCCGGACGGTTGAATACCGACGCGGCGAAGTGCGCTTCATCGTGGAACGTGGAGGCGGTGAATATTGCCTTTCCGTCGAAGGCGATCGCCGTGAAGCTGGCTATGCCTGCGGTGTTCAAGCGTGAGAAGTCGGCGTCGGATTCGAAGGTGGATACCGCGAAGTCAGCCGCAGCCGAGAAGACCGCGTCTGAGAAGTCAGCCTCGCCGGTGAAGGTTACGGTTGCGAAGCTTGCCGCGTCCGCAAAGCGTGCCCCGCTGAACTCTGCCGCGCCCGCGAAGTGTGCGGCGCTGAACCCCACCCAGTCGGTGAAGTTCGCGCCATGGAAGGATGCGTCAGCCGTGAACTGTGCCGCGGAAAAGCTGGTGTCACCGCGGAAGGTTGCGCCAAAGAAATCCGCCGGACCGTAGAAGGTAGCGGAGGCGAAATCGGCGTTCTGAAAGTGCAGTTGCCCCAGCGGGTAGAAGATGGGTGCACCGCTAAAGTCGAAGCGCAGCTCAGCCCACATGGGCGATATTGACGGTACCGCGTGCTGGCTTTCCTCGTTGTCTTTCTCGGTGCTTTCGGTGAGCACGGCGAGGCGGCGGCTGAACTCCATGAAGACGGTGCGGCGCACCAGCTGCTCTTCGCGTAGCGCCTCCTGATCGCGCGTAAAGTCGCCTTTGTACTCTTCGTGTGCCTCGTCTGATTCTAGGACCTGCCGCTTCTGCGCGAGGGGGTAGGGCGTGCGGATGCACCCGGTCAGCGCGTCGATGATGGTTTGGGCTTCTTCGCGGCGTACCTGCTCGGAGAGGGATGCGTCGGTGAGCCATTCGTCTGCGAGGTTTACGAGCGTGTACACCCCGCTGAGGCGTACGGCGGGCTGGTGTCCGTCGAGGAATTGTTCGAGGGCGTGCGTGTAGCGTTCGTGCCGCCCGGCCTGCTGGTTGAGTGCCGGGGTGTTTTTGCGTTGCCGTAGCGCAGTTAAGAGTTTGTTGAGGTTCATGGTGGTGTGCCCTTCCTGCTCCGGTGCTGGCTTATATCCAGCATAGGGGAGAGCCCCGCCCCGGCGCGCTCCCCTTTAGATGTTCCTTGACATTGAACCTGAATATCCTTAATAAAAAGATTAGTCCTGCCACACAGAGTGTGGCAGGACTAATCTTTTTATGCCGGTCCGATTCTTTGGTTACCTGGTGTTTTAGTAAATAGGAATGAACCCCTAGGAAGCAAAATTGGCTGTCCTGTTGAGTTAGGCTTTATTGTGCGAAGATTGAACTGTTCTTTACTGTTTGATTTGGTTGCAAAAGAATGATCTGATTCGGCTTCAAATTCTGCATCTTTAAAATCAGGAGAAAAACTATCAAAATACATATCTTCAAATTTTGAATCCTTGTAAAAAGATGCATTTGCAAAGATTGTCTCATTGCAAAACCGTATGGAAATAAACTTTGCGGCCTTGAAGAAATTCACTTTGTGATAGTTTGCTTTCTCTGTAAATTTTATAGACATAGTTCCATCGTTGGAGTTGTCGAAGGAGACTTTGCCGTAAAAATTAACATCTGAGAAATCTGTTTCCCCTAGGACGTTAACATCTATAAAATCGGTAGTTGCGTAGAAAGTGGAATCAGAGAATATTGCATTTCCATCGCAATGAGTTTTTCTAAAAGTTGTTTTATGTTGTGTTTCACTCTCGGTACCAAACTGAGACATTCCGAAATTGACACCATTCCTAAACCAGGCCTCAACCTCCAGGTTCTCCAAAAACATTGAATTGATGAAATTTGCTATCAGTTCAAATGTAGTGTTTTCTATAAATTTGACTGAATTAAAGAAGTGGACATGCTCAAATTCTGCACGATTGTAGAAGTGGGTATTCTCAAATATTGTACTCAAACTAATTTGGGCGCTTGTGAATATGGCTTCTTTTTTGAAATTAACTTTTTTGAAGGTCAGAGTAGGGGTGCCTGAATTTAGGGTTGAATCCAACTCGGCATTCAGACCCATGAAATTAGCCTTTCCATTAAAATCTGTTTCTATAAACTCTGTGGTACCTCCGAAAGTTGTGGGTCGAATTAGATTTTGACTGTGGCTGGCAAAATCAGCGAGTCCATTAAATTCGACATTTTTAAATGACGTATTTTTAGTGAACTCTGCATCCGCAAATATTGCGTTCATGGTAAATATAGTTTTGTTCATTGCGGTTCCAGAGAAATCAGTTTCATTGAAAATTGTTCTATTGAATAGGGCTGCCTTCTTGAACTGAGTACTGTTGAAGGTGGCTTTTTGGGCGAACTGGGCACTGTTGAAGTTTGCTTTTTGGGTGAACTGGGCGCCGTTGAAGGTGGCGTCTCCCTCGAAGGTAGTTTTTGCCTCGCCTTGTGTGGAGAAGTCAGCTTTTCCATTGAAGGTTACTTCGTTGAAGTATGCATCTTGGATGAACTGGGCGCCGTTGAAGGTAGCTTTTCCTCCGAAGGTGGTTTTTACATCACCCTGGGTGGAGAAGTCAGCTTTTCCGTTGAAGGTTACTTCGTTGAAGATTGCTTCTTTGGTAAACTGGGCGCCATTGAAGGCTGCATCCCCGATAAAAGTCGATCCGCTGAAATCTGCATTACCGTAGAATTTGGCGGACGTGAAAACACCTTTTTCAATTTTGAGGGTATTGAGAGGATAGAAAATAGGCGCCCGGCTGAAATCAAAATCCAATTCACTCCATAAACTAGGAGCGGTGGATAATTTTTCGTTTTCAAAAGTATCTTTATTGGAGCGGTCGCTCATTTCGGAGAAAATAAGACGACGAACCTCGGATTCATTTTTAAGTTTATTCTGGTCTGCTGTGCTTAGATTAGATATGTCTTTAAGGTCTTTTTCTGTGAATTTTCCGGGCATGGTGCGTATATATTTGCAAAGAATATTTATAATTGTTTGAGCCTCTTTCTTTGCTTTCTTTTTCAGCTTTTCCAATTCTTCTCTATCATTGCTGAGGTCTTCGTAATCCAACCAAGAATCGGCAAGCTTAGCTAGTTTAGGTACAGCCGCATAAGCAGCCTTCGTGTCATCGCCATGAAGCTCTACCAGGGCTTTATCAAAACGATCACTGTAGGAATTATGGAGCTGGCGTATATGGTCTCGATCGTCTTTCTTTTTCTGGGTATCAAGTTGCTCGCGTTCAAGCTCGCTTTTTTGATGTGTTTTCAGTAGTGTGAAGACTGCCAGAATTCCGCCGGTAACAGTTAAAAGTGAAGTAGTTATATCTTTTGTTTCACCAATATATTTGAATGAATACAAATATTGAGGTATAGAGAACGCGAGAATTCCGCCTAATGCGATAATTGAGACAAAGACTCGCTGGGGATACTTATTTAGCGGTTTCATTATGGGCTTTGAGAAGCAAGAGGTAATGGCAATTAGAGATAGAATTATAAGGAACCCATGGATTGAGAAGCTGTTTCGAAGGTTATTGATTTCCTTGATTGTTTCATCGGTTGAATCTTTGGCTTCTTTTATTTCTTGTAGCAACTGTTGAGTCTTGTTTAGGTGTTCATAAGATATATTTTGGGCTTGTATATAAAAGTAAATTGCGGCACCTGTGAATATTAAAACTGCAATAAATAGTATCCAGTTGAAACACTCTTTATTAGCAAGGAAATTGCGGATAGCCGCCTTTTTGTTGTTTGTATCTGAGGGATAGGCCTTTGACTTGGGTTGATTGGGTGAGGGAGATGTCATGAAGGAGTCCTGTCTACTTTGAGAGGATATGGTCGTAACCAGCATACGGCAGGCGGGTAGCCTCAAGCCACAGGTGAAGGTTAGAGAATTGCGGGTCGGACAAGTGGAGATGCCTCAATAGTGTGAGTGATGAAGCTCGCCGGCAGATACTCCATATACAACTCCCTATATAAGAGGAGTGAACCTCTAAGATCTCAGGCGGGCGTTCGTAGTTGAGGCGCCTACACGAAGCGCACCCCTAGCAACGCTGCTAGAGGCCTAGCCGCCAGGCCTAAGAATCGCGCCTAACAATCACCTCGCACACCCTATATAAGGTGCCCCCGCGCCACCTTCCGGCGCCTCTCACACCCCAATTTTTGGGTTTTCCACCCCTCTTTTAAAAAATTTTTAAAAATTTTTTCGCCCAACCAGCCCGTCAGCGTCCGCCGTGCACTGAATCGCCTCGCCGCACCCTCGCGTCACTCAAAACCCCCGGAATTCCGCGGTAAAACCGCCCATTCGCGCCTCGCCGCCGCCTCAAAATCACCCGCAAAATGCCCCTCCAGCGTCCCGAAAAACCCGCCCCTCACACGCCTCCGCGAAAAAAAGTTGAGTAAAGTTCGCTCAAGTCTCTTGACAGCCCCTCCGAGAGGGTGCATACTTGAGTACATGAGGCTCAAGGAGCCGCGCAGACCACCCCGAACGGGGCGGCACGCGCAGCACTGACCGCCTCCAAAACTTTCAAACTATCCCGCCTCGCATTAGAAGAAGCGGGGCACTGATCACAAGGAGTGAATAAATATATGGCACGTGCAGTAGGTATTGACCTTGGTACCACCAACTCGGTCGTAGCAGCACTGGAAGGTGGCGACCCCGTCGTCATCGCTAACGCAGAGGGCACCCGCACCACCCCCTCCGTCGTCGCATTCTCCAAGGACGGCGAGGTTCTGGTCGGTAGCGTCGCAAAGCGTCAGGCAGTGACCAACGTCGACCGCACCATCTCCTCCGTCAAGCGCCACATGGGCACCGACTGGACCACCGAGATTGACGGCAAGAAGTACACCCCGCAGGAAATCTCCGCTCGTATCCTCATGAAGCTGAAGGGCGACGCAGAGGCATTCCTGAACGACAAGGTCACCGACGCTGTCATCACCGTCCCGGCATACTTCAACGACGCTGAGCGTCAGGCAACCAAGGAAGCCGGCGAGATTGCAGGCCTGAACGTCCTGCGTATCGTCAACGAGCCCACCGCCGCAGCACTGGCATACGGTCTGGACAAGGGTAAGGAAGACGAGCTCATCCTGGTCTTCGACCTCGGTGGCGGTACCTTCGACGTCTCCCTGCTGGAAGTTGGCAAGGATGACGACGGCTTCTCCACCATTCAGGTTCGCGCAACCAGCGGTGACAACCGCCTCGGTGGTGACGACTGGGACCAGCGCATCGTCGAGTGGCTGCTCGCACAGGTGAAGGCAAACACCGGCGCTGACCTGTCCAAGGACAAGATTGCTCTGCAGCGTCTGCAGGAGGCAGCTGAGCAGGCTAAGAAGGAGCTGTCCAGCGCTTCCAGCACTAACATCTCCCTGCAGTACCTGTCCGTGACCCCCGAGGGCCCCATCCACCTGGATGAGAAGCTGACCCGCGCAAAGTTCGAGGAACTGACCCGCGACCTGCTCGAGCGCACCAAGAAGCCCGTGCTCGACGTAATCAAGGAAGCTGGCGTGTCCATCTCCGAGATTTCTGAGGTCATCCTGGTTGGTGGCTCCACCCGTATGCCCGCTGTTGCTGAGCTCGTCAAGGAGCTTACCGGCCGCGAGCCCAACAAGGGTGTGAACCCCGACGAGGTCGTGGCAATGGGTGCAGCACTGCAGGCAGGCGTTCTGAAGGGTGACCGTAAGGACGTTCTGCTGATCGACGTCACCCCCCTCTCCCTCGGTATCGAGACCAAGGGCGGCGTGATGACCAAGCTGATCGAGCGCAACACCGCAATCCCGACCAAGCGTTCCGAGACCTTCACCACCGCAGAGGACAACCAGCCCTCCGTGACCATTCAGGTCTTCCAGGGTGAGCGTGAGTTCACTCGCGACAACAAGAACCTGGGTACCTTCGAGCTGACCGGCATCGCCCCCGCACCCCGTGGCGTGCCCCAGATTGAGGTCACCTTCGACATCGACGCAAACGGCATCGTCCACGTCTCCGCAAAGGACAAGGGCACCGGCGTTGAGCAGTCCATGACCATCACCGGCGGCACCTCCCTCTCCAAGGACGACATCGACCGCATGGTCAAGGACGCAGAGGCACACGCTGAGCAGGACAAGGCACGCCGCGAGGCTGCTGACACCCGCAACGCAGCTGAGTCCGTCGCATACTCCGTCGAGAAGCTCCTGAAGGAGAACGGCGACAAGCTGCCCGAGGACGTCAAGACCGAGGTTCAGGGCGATGTCGACGAGCTGAAGAAGGCACTCGAGGGCGACGACGACGCAGCAGTGAAGTCCGCATTCGAGAAGCTGCAGGCATCCCGATCCAAGCTGGGCGAGGCACTCTACGCAGCAGCACAGGCTGAGGCATCCGAGTCCAAGCCCGCCGCTGATGAGGACGTTGTCGACGCCGAGGTTATCGACGAAGACGAGAAGAAGTAATCATGGCTGAGCAGGAAAACATCACCCCCGACCCGCTGGAGGAGGCATTCAACGCCCCCGCAGCGGAAGGCCACCCCGAAGCTGAATCGGTCGAAAGCCCCGAGGAAGCTGCGGAAGCCGTCGAGGCTGAGCTCCAGGACGCCGTAGAAGCAGAATCTGCTGATGCGGCACTCGCCGCGGAGCGCCTGGACTCCCTGCTTCGCCTGCAGGCAGAGTTCACTAACTTCAAGAACCGCACCGCTCGCGAAAAGGAGCAGCTGCGAGGCTTCGTAACCAGTGAACTGGTGACCGCGCTGCTGCCGGTGCTCGACGATATCGACGCCGCACGCAAGCACGGCGACCTGCAGGAAGGCCCCTTCGCCTCCATCGCCGCGAAGCTCGAAGAGCTGCTCGGCAAGCAGGGCGTGGAGCGCTTCGGTGAAGTAGGCGACGCCTTCGACCCGAACATCCACGAAGCTGTACTGCAGCAGCCCACCGACGAGGTGGCTGAGGATCATGTCTCCATGGTTCTGCGTTACGGCTACCGTGTGAACGACCGCGTGGTTCGTACCGCTCAGGTGGCTGTGGCTGTCGCACCGTAAGGTGGTTGGCTAAGGCATTGGCTGAATAACTAACGACGGGCGGGTGCTCTCCCTGGTTGGGGGAGTGCCCGCCCTGTTGTTTGCCTGGGTTGCTATACCCGATGGGGCTGTTGTGCCCGGGCTGCTAGACCCGGTGCGTTAGCGCGGGTTTCGGCGGACTGTGGCGGCGGTTAAAAGGCTTGTAGGGGCGTTAATTTTTTGGGCTCAACCCTTCCAAAATTGAGTCAAGTAGACTAAACTTTTATATAGAGTATTAAGACAAGTGCGCGGTGCCCCTGCAAGCCGTCCCGTAACCGAGGAGGGCGGCGCATCACCGCAGAAGGAGAAACACAACATGGCAAGTGAAAACTGGCTGACCGACGACTTTTATAAGGCACTGGGCGTTAGCGAAGACGCAAGCGAAAGCGACATCAAGAAGGCGTACCGCAAGCTCTCCCGCAAGTACCACCCGGACCTGAACCCTGGCGACGCCGCAGCAGAGAAGAAGTTCAAGGAAATCTCGGAAGCATACGACGTGCTCTCAGACAAGAAGCAGCGCGAAGAGTACGACCAGATCCGCCGCTACGGTGCTGCAGGCATGGGTGGCTCGGGTATGGGCGGCTTCGGCGGCGGTAGCTACACCGGTTACCCCGGCGCGGACGCATTCGGCGGCTTCAGCAACGGCGGCGCAGGCATCAACATTGACGACCTGCTCGGCGGCCTCTTCGGCGGTAGCGCTGGCAGCTCCCGACGCTCCGCAGGCTTCACCAGCGCCGACTTCGGCGGCATGGGCGGCGGCGGTTTCGGCGGCGCACAGCACGCGGCACCCGAAGAAAGCACCACCAGCACCCGCATCAGCCTCGCCCAGGCATACACCGGCGCGACCGTGACCGTGTTCCTGCCGGACGGCTCCCACACCGAGGCGCGCATCCCCGCAGGCATTAAGGACGGTCAGAAGGTCCGCCTGCGCGGCAAGGGCCTGCGCGGCGGCGACCTGAAGGTCACCGTGCGCGTCTCCGATGACTCCGTGTACTCGCGTGAGGGCAACAACCTGATTCTGCGGGCACCCGTCACCCTCGCCGAGGCTGTCGACGGCGCAGTAATCGAGGTGCCCCTGCCTGACGCATCCACCGTGAAGCTGCGCCTGGCACCCGGCCAGGTCGGCCGCCGACTGCGCGCTAAGGGCCGCGGCTTCAAGGCTAAGGGCGGCGACGGCGACCTGCTGGTCATCCCCGAAATCGTACTGCCCACCAAGCTGAGCGCAGAGGCGCAGGAAGCATTCGATAAGTTCGTAAAACTGGCTCCGCAGGAGAACCCGCGTAAGGATCTGTTGAAGAAAGCGAAGTAAACCATGGCATCTCGAGAATCATCATCTAAGTCCCGTCGTAGCGAGCCGCTGCACAGCGTGGACCGCCCGGTTTTCGTGATTTCTGTGGCGGCTGAGCTGGCAGGCATGCACCCGCAGACCCTGCGCCAGTACGACCGTATCGGCCTGGTCCAGCCTTCGCGTGCGCCCGGTAAAGCGCGCCGCTATTCGCAGCGTGACGTGAACCGTCTGCAGCAGATTCAGCAGCTCTCGCAGGAGGGCGTCTCCCTGGAGGGTATTCGCCGCATCATTGAGCTGCAGTCCCTCGTGGAGAAGCAGCAGGAGCAGATTGCGGAGTTGCAGCGTCAGGTTGAGGACGCAAAGGTGAAGATGGGCATGTCGGAGCGCGTGTTTGCTGCCGGTACCAGTGGTGATGTGGTGCATATTGCCCGCGGTACCCGCCCGGCGCCTCGTCAGCGTTCTTCGGCGGTGGTGCTCTACCGCAAGTCGCGCTAACCGGCTACGGCGAATGATATGAAATCGCCGCGCTAAACCGGCTAAACCCGCTACACTGGGATAAACGGTTCGGCTGTTCTGGCTCATCTGCGCTAGTCAGCCACTGATATAGGCTTGTGCGTCTTTGTGTCATACGCCGCGAGAGGGAGGTTGACTTCCTCCTCCTTGTGAGCAAAGAGGATTCCTGCCAGCCGCACACCCTACGGGTGTGCGGCTCTCGGTGGGGTAACAGCGTCAACAGTAACAGCGTCCGCAAGCAGACGTCTTACGTCCCTCCTCTGTTCGTTTAGACTCTCCGCAAGCCCTGCGGCGAGCATAATATTCACACACGCATTCGTATCCCGGTGCAAGCACGTACCACACATGGCACACGTCCATTCACGGATATTCAGCGGCTTTCTACCGCCCGGCTCACCGCACACAGAACACAGCTGGGACGTGGGGGCAAATCGGTCAGCAAAGACCACCATGCGATGACGTTCAGTAGCCTTCTCTTCTATCAGACGGCGCAATAAACCCCATGAGGCATCCAATACGGACTTACCCAAACGGGTACGTGACAGGCCAGCCACATTCAGGTTCTCCAGGGCGATGACTTGGTTCTCGTCCACCACCTTGTTTGCCACCTGATGCGCGTAATGGCTCCTTGTGTTGCGTACCTTGGCGTGAGCTTTGGCTACGCGGATCCGTTGCTTTTCGTAACGGTTGCTACCGCGCCGTTTACGGGAGAGCTGACGCTGAAGCGTAGCAAGACGTGCCGCTGCCGCCTTCAAAGGGCGGGAGTTCTCGAAGAACATCCGTTCCCCCTCTGAATTGACAGTTGTTGCCAAGTGATTCAGACCTAGATCAACACCGACAGCGTACGCAGAAGGCTCCGGTACCTGAATATTTTCAGTAGGTATATCCACGACAAATGAGACGTAATACTTCCCATCTGGCTCACGGATGAGAGTGACCGAGGACGGCTCAGCAGGTAGAGGACGTGACAGCACGAACCGCACATTTCCAATTTTGGCCAAGCGCACAAAACCGACCCGATGAGTTGTTTCATGCACGATAAACCCGGAGTTCTTCGCAAACCTTGCTGACTGGCGGTGACTGCGCTTCTTAAAACGTGGCGCATGAGCGCCATGCTTACCTTTGCGCTGACCAGTGACAGTATTGAAAAAAGCCTTGTAGGCTTTATCCAAATCACGTAAGGCTTGCTGTAGGGGCACAGAGGAGACCTCACTCAGCCAGAATCGTTCCTCGGATTTCTTTAACGCAGTCAGACGTGCTGACAGTTCAGCAGCTGAGGGTTTGGCGCCGGTGAGTCGGTAGGTCTCTAATGCGTAGGCTAAAGCGTCGTTGTAGGTTACGCGCACGCATCCAAAGAGCCGGGCAATAGGTTCGGCCTGGCCCGGTTTTGGGTATGCGCGGTATCGGTAACGCTTCAACATAACACCTCCATTATATACTTGGTGTCATGGTAGATAATGAAGATATTCGCACTGGAAGACAAGCTATCTGGGATCTTCACGTCCATTTGGTGTTTGTGACTAAATACCGTCGAGATGTCTTCAAAAATGACATGCTGACAACCTGTGAAAACATCATGAGGGATGTATGTAAAAACTTCGGCGCAACCTTGGAAGAGTTCAATGGAGGACCCGACCATGTTCACCTGCTGGTGAGATACCCTGCAACAGTCGCTGTTTCCAAGTTGGTCAATTCTCTCAAAGGTGTTTCCTCGCGTGTCTTACGGCGAGATTATGCGGATGAGATTGCCCCATACCTATGGGGCGGACATCTGTGGTCACGCTCGTATTATGCAAGCTCTGCTGGTGGTGCTCCGCTGAGTGCAGTGGCGGAGTATGTGAGGTCTCAGGCTTGTATTGAGGGGCGAATAAAATCTCTCCCCCAGAAGGGTGAAGCACTTCACTGTTGATAACTTATCGTGAATTTATTTAGATTTCCTTTATGGGGGTAGCGCGTCAGCGTTCTTCAGCTGTGGTGCTCTACCGCAAGCCGCGTTAACCTGTTAGGCTAGGATAAACGGCTCGGCTCATCAGCTCATCTGCGCTGGTCAGCTGCTTATATAGGCTTGTGCGTCTTAGCGTTGCGCGAGCGAGGTAGGGTAGACCCCCGCCCGCATGCACTTGGACCCACACACAAGAAGGTGAGGCTCCCCGAACGACCGGGGAGCCTCACCTGCTTGGCTATATAGTTGGAGATAGCATAGTTGAACTAACAAGTTCGGGGTACTGAGACAGAGGAGGGGCTGGCAGAGTGAAAAATTTGTTCGTCTGGAACACCTTTATGCAGTGGAAGCCAGTAGCTATCAAAGAACAGAAAGTTACTGAGAACCAGGTGGGGCCTGATGGCGCAGCAACTGATGTAAATCAGCAGACGGCAGGAGTTCAAATAGCAGATCAGGCTAATCAGGGTTTGAGCTATGAGGAGAGGTGGAAGATTATCCAGTACTTCTCTGATTGGATCAAGAATGCTGATGTGAGAATCCAGATGCTGTTGGCTGTCCAGGGCTTTATCGTAGCGGCTTATGGAGCACTTATCCCGGCCATCGAGAAAGCCGACAACTTTTGGAATTTGTGGACCATTCTATTTACAGTCCTCTTCATTGTTTTTGTGCTTATCTCTTTCATAATAGGGTTTCTACAGTTCCCTAATACGACATCCAGCAGTAGTAAAGAGAACAATATATTCTTTTATGGGTCATATGTGGAAGGCATTAAACCTGATGGATTGTCTAATTTTACAAGAGATCAAAAACTTGAAGATTTAGGTGAACAATTGGTTAAACTTGGACAGATAGCGAGTAAAAAATTTAAAAATGTCCAGCATTTACAAACTTCTGTATTTTTAAGTTCTTTCTCTCTTGCGTTGCTTCTTGTTGGGTTTATTCCAGCGCCCTCTAAGTTCTTCCGTGAAGAATGGATGTGCACTCTTGTAATTGTTGTGTGTATTATTTTGTGTTCGGTGATATTCTTGTGTAAGCTACCTGGAAAGAATGTGAAATAATTTTGAGTTGTGGTGAATTTTTAAATTTTAACTCTGTATTATCTCCTGAATTCAGAGGTAATTCTCAAGCTATATTGGTATGTGGTGTTGATATTAGTGAATCAACTGCTTTAAAAATTAAGTATCCTGTTTCTGGGGTCGACATAATATCAACCTTTATGGAAAAATTCGATAGGACCTTGAGGGGTCTAGAGCATCGGGTTGATTCTGTAGACGAGGCGGAGTGGTTTCTATGGAGAGTCCGGGGCGATGAGCTGGTCTATCTTCGAGGAATACCTGTCGGAGACGACGGCAGGCCTGATGCTGCCATTGTTAGTGAAGCGTTGCAGCAATTTATTGCAACTCTTGAATCAGTTTCTCCCAGTCAGATTCCTGATTCGTCATACACCCTAAAACTGCGTAGCTACGCTTTTCTTCTTCATTCGCAAGGGAACCCTTGGGATTATCGCTGGAACCTCATGCCTAAGGACTGGAATAGCAACCTAAAAAATCAGGTAGGAAGTTTGGGTATTGGAAATTTCGCTGACCTGAAATCCTCCAGTCATCGTAGAATTAATCTCCGAGAGATTCAAAAAGATTATTTTATAGATTTTATTGGAGTTGATGTTGATCTTGGATTTAGGGTTGCAGAACAATCTGAGGCGCATCGAATGATTCTATCACCCTATTTGGCTTACCTTGTAATGATGGGTCTTGAAAAAAATAAGATAAGTCCATTTAGTATATATTCTATGGGAGAACGTGAGCTAAAAGGGTGCTCCATCAAAGAAACCGGTCTTATTGGGTACCCTCTGTACTATATTCCAATATCTGGAAATTTCTCGAATCATGAAGAACTTGCAGATGAACCCATGCAGATTAATATTTCGAAAGAAATAGAGAAATTGGAAAAGTTTGAAAAATTTAGAAATGATTCCTATCGACTTATCTATAAGAAGGCATTGGAATGTATGTCGAATGATGAATCATAGGGTTTAGCTATAGAAGATTTGGCGTATGTACAAGAAGGTGAGGCTCCCCGAACGACCGGGGAGCCTCACCTGCTTTAACGTATATTCGCGCTAACCAGCGCTACCTCGCTTACTTGCGGCGGTAAGTCAGATCGTGTGCACGGCGGCCCGCCTCCTGAGCCTTACGCTCAAAGCTGGTGAGGGTACGACCCTCCCAACGCGGAGCCCAACCACCCTGCGGATCCTCCTCGGTCGCACCGGCGCCGGGGTTCACGTTCTCAAAGTCGGGGTGCGCCTCCAGAACCTCACGCATAACCAGGGCGTACTCCTCCCAGTCGGTCGCCAGACGCCAAATGCCGCCGGGCTTGAGCACGCGCGCAACCTTATCGGCGAACGCCGGGGACACCAGGCGGCGCTTGTGGTGGCGGGACTTGTGCCAGGGGTCCGGGAAGAACA
>ENA-OWMY01000213-OWMY01000213.1-metagenome-genome-assembly--contig:-NODE-213-length-18607-cov-5.560872_pt1 | contig 18607 bp, 27 predicted proteins | sample MGYA00245358_ERZ651122 | MGnify/ENA primary metagenome ERZ651122 (study PRJEB26857, sample SAMEA4031752) | metagenome | biome: human; feature: oral; material: saliva | place: Philippines | collected 2014...
AAGAAAATGAAAAAAGAACTTACAACACAAGAACTGATTAAACTATCAAAAGAAATCTTAGAGGTTAAAAATCGTAGAGAGCGCTCTCTTAAACTAGGAGAGATTTTAAAACGTGAAAATCTATCAGAAGATGACATGTATTCATTATATAATACACTATTAACAGCTATCCAAGTCTATGGTGATGTTATTGGATTTGATGAAAAAGATTTTCAAGAAATGGCTCTTACAATCTTTGTACTTGAAAAAGTTGAAGAAGCTAAAAAGAATATTGCGTAAGGAGAACTAAAATGACAAAATTAATAGTTAAATTTGTATGTATGGATGGGTCAACTTTTAAATATGATTTTATTGTAAAAGACGACGAGAGCGCAAAAGATAAAATTGAAAGTTTTATTTACAATTATAATAAAAATAAAACTTCTTTAGAGCTTATGTGTTTATATGTGTATGAAATTTTATCATCAGAAAGAATATAATTAAAATTTACTTTCTTATCAAGTTTATCACTTGCAAAATTCTTTTAATTGTGGTAAACTTAAATAAGAAAATAAATAATGTTTATTTTCTTAAATGTAAAAAGCAAATTTAAAAGAAAGGAGAAAAAGAATTTGAAAGATACGCCTATCAAAGTAAGGTTCAATGTTACTCAGGTTACGTTTAATCTTTATAAAAATAAAGATGGACAAGTTTCAGTTAAAACTGAAACGCTCACAATTAACCAGCGCAGACAGTTGCCTTACGTTGAAAATTATCTTAAGAGCAAGTTTAAAGATTATCTTGCTATTGAGGTGCAACACTACGAGTATAAAGCTTTTACGGCTTCTATCCCCTTTGCTATTGCTCTTGAATATGGAGAAGAAAGGCAAGAAAATGAAGAAAAGGAGGGTTAGTAAATGGCTTTATCTCCTAAACAACGGAAGGTACAACGCGACTATTTAACAAGGAAGAAAAGAACCTTACAACGCCAAGGCGCATCCAATGCAGAAATAAAAGCCTTTCTAGGAGGTCGCTGGGATTTCGCAGGAATGAGCGACAAGGCGCTAGAACGAGCGTACAACGAGATTAAAGGCAAAGGGCGTACTCAAGTTTTCGGAAACCATGTCTATACTAGTGACTATGTGAAAAAGGCTAAAGCTTGGTATGGTGATAAGTTTTCAGTTGAGAAGCTGACCCAAGGCTTTCGCAACTCTCAGCGGTCTGACTTAAATCGTTTTCACTCAGCTAAAGAGGTCAAAGACTATCGCTCTCAACGTGATAGAGAAGCTAAGGAACGCTATATCTCAGCCCTTGAGGAAATGCACTACAACACCCGAGAAGCTGGAAACAAGGCACAAGAGAAAGCCTTTAAGTCTATGATTTCTCGTATTCGTAGAATGAGCGCCAGCAACTTTGGAGCGTTTCTGACGGGTGGAGCTTCTGACAAGGTTTCTTTTGATAATGTCATGGTTTTCGTCAACACCGACGGGAAAGAAACAGCTTTTGAGTTTCAAGATAGCCTTGCACGTGAAATTCTTGACAATGTGGATAAGTTTTCAAAACAGTTTGTAAGCGACATGAGTAGGCGAAAGAAACGAGCTAAAAAGTGACTTGCTATTATGCTGGAGACTTTGAGACTACCACGAACAAAGATGAAACGGAAGTATGGCTATCATGCTTTGCGAAAGTCATTGACTATGACAAGCTAGACACTTTCAAGGTCAACACTAGTATAGAAGACTTTCTGAAAACCCTCTATCTTGACCTAGATAAGACTTACGCTGAAACGGGTGAGGATGATTATATTATTTTCTTTCACAACCTCAAATTTGACGGGTCTTTCTTGCTTTCATTCTTTCTCAACAATGATATAGAATGTACTTATTTCATTAACGATATGGGTGTATGGTATTCTATTACTCTTGAGTTTCCAGATTTTACACTAACTTTTAGAGATAGTTTGAAAATCCTGAATTTTTCAATCGCTACAATGGCAGGTCTTTTCAAAATGCCAATCGCTAAAGGTACGACGCCTTTGCTAAACTCTAAACCAGAGGAAGTCAAGCCTGAATGGATAGAGTATATCCATACAGATGTTGCCATCCTTGCCCGTGGTATTTATGCAATGTACTATGAGGAAAATTTTTCAAAATACACTTCAGCAAGTGAAGCGCTTACAGAGTTTAAACGGATTTTCAAAAAGTCGAAACGAAAGTTTAGGGATTTTTTCCCAATCCTTGATGAAAAGGTGGACGACTTTTGCCGTAAAGCTTACCGCGGGGGCTGGACATTTGCCAATCCCAAAACCCAAGGGCGCACGCTTGAGCAGTTGATAGACATCTATGATATTAATAGTATGTACCCTGCTACGATGCTACAAAATGCTCTTCCTATTGGCTTACCGAAGCGATACAAAGGGAAACCTAAAGAGCTGAAAGATGGATGCTATTATATCTACCATATCAAAGCAGACTTTGACCTAAAATTGGGTTATCTCCCAACTATTCAAGTTAAAAGAAAGTTGGATGCTCTTCGTATTGGTGTACGTACTAGCGACTATGTGACAACCTCAAAAAGTGAAGTTATTGACCTTTATTTGACAAATTTTGACCTTGACTTATTTCTGAAACACTATGACAGTACCATCATGTATATTGAAACGCTTGAGTTTCAGACAGAACAAGGGTTATTTGATGATTATATAACTACTTATCGTTATAAGAAAGAAAACGCTCAAAGCCCAGCAGAGAAGCAAAAAGCCAAAATAATGCTCAATTCTCTTTACGGGAAATTTGGTGCTAAAATTGTTTCAGTTAAGAAAATAGCAAGCTTAGACGACAAGGGAATTCTACGCTTTAAGAACGACGACGAAGAAGAAGTACAACCAGTATATGCACCCGTCGCCCTGTTTGTAACATCAATAGCCCGTCATTTCATTATCTCAAACGCACAAGAGAATTATGATAATTTCCTGTACGCAGATACAGACAGTTTACACTTGTTCCATTCGGATAGTCTTGTCCTAGATATTGACCCCTCGGAGTTCGGCAAGTGGGCGCATGAGGGTAGAGCCGTAAAGGCAAAATATTTGCGCTCAAAGCTCTATATAGAAGAACTCATACAAGAAGACGGGTCAACTCACCTCGACGTTAAGGGCGCTGGTATGACGCCAGAGATAAAGGAAAAAATAAACTTTGATAACTTTGTCATTGGCGCAACTTTTGAGGGTAAACGAGCCAGCAAACAAATCAAAGGGGGCACTCTCATTTATGAAACCACTTTCAAAATCAGAGAAACCGACTATTTGGTATGACTCTTTTATCTTGGGTATTTATTGCGATTTTTGCAAAAAGTTGCTACGAACTCAACAGGTCAAGAATAAGAAAGGTTATTATTTCCAAAAGTCAAGCAATCTTCCAAAAAATACCATTTTTCTAAAATCCTTTTTAAAGGCGAATTATGCCTATGAAGATTTTGATTACATTATAAAATTTTATCAATTTGTTTCAAAAGAATTTGATAAAATTTCCGTCAATGCTTTTTACAATCTATGTAAATTTTTAGATGAAAATAACATTTACTCTATTTCATCTAATGAACTCTATGATAGTTTTGAAAAATCTAAAAATCGTTCAAATGATTTAGAGAATAGCAAAACAATCATCCAACCTTTAAAATTTTTAAAATCAATGGAGAAAAAACAAAATGGCTAAAAAACAAGCAAAACATGAAAACTTTGACACAGTAGTAGCACAGGCAACTATCACAGCAACATCAAACAAATCTGACGGGAAGTACAAGCAAAAGAAAGCGACTAAAGCCGTATACCTTGTTCCAGCAACTGAAGAAGATGCTAAGAAACTGGAAGCCTTTGGTCTACAACTCTACACTCCAGATACAGAGAAAGACCCCGATGCCAAACCCTACTTTATTGTAAAAGCTACTGAAAATGTGAAAATTTTCACAAGCGAAACAGATTTTGAAGAAGTGAACTTTGGGGTATCTTATGAAGACGTGAACCAAGAAACAGGTGAAATCACAGTTAAGAAGACACCAAACTACAAAACTGAAATTCCAGTCCATGTCGCTATCATGTTTGTAGAAGGTGGCGATAATGGAAACGACTTTTTCCGCCTAAATGCGCTTATGATGGAAGACACAACAACCCTCGAAGAAGTGCAACCAGTCAACCCATTTGCTGGATTGTTTGCAAAATAAAAAGCGCCTTCCATTTGGAAAACGCTAAATATAAAGCTTTTTTCAGAAACTAAAAAGCCAGTTGGTTAGAATGACCCGTATCGGGAAGCACCCCTTGAGGTGTAACCATCTACCCGACACTAGATAGTTTTTGAAAAGCCTTACAAAATCATTATATCATACTTGATTTATTTTGTCAAGTATGGTATACTTTTCTTAAAAATGAAAGGAGGGTCAAACATGACCTCACAGGAATGTTTAGAAATTCTAAACAGCGCTGTTTCTAAAATCGGTAACGATGAAGAAATAGAAAGCCTAACAGCTGATTTAATGGATATTAAATCCTTTGTGGGCGAAGTTGATTCGACCGTTTCAGTCTTAAATGAAGATGTGGAGCGCTTAAACAAGAAAAACGGTGAACTACGTTCAGCAAATAATGAACTGTACCGTCGTTTAGGTCAGCAAGATGACATTATGAAGCAGGCTCAAGAAGATATGAGTGTAGTTTCAGCCATCAATGCTATTGTGTAAAAGAAAGGAAAAACAAAATGAAACCATTTTCAAAATCTGTAAACTGGTATCCTAACAATGCCCTTGATGCATTGAAGGACGAACCAGAAACCGTCACTGAAGTGACACCGCCTGCAACGATGCCAGCGGACACACCAGCACAGGAAGTACCAAATTACCCAGCCCAAGCACCAGAAAGCGAAGTTGAGGGCGTAGAAATGAACATCGACCACGAAAACGTAGTTGAGGAAGGAGAATAACCATGGCAAACAAAATTACCTCATATCTTTCAGGTATGAGTGGTAAAAATGTAACAAACATTGACCTTTTGAACTCAATCCGCACCCGAGCGACAGCGGACTATCAGGCAGATATCCCCGTACTTGAGGGCGCACGCATCAACCATGCAACAGTACCTTATCAAGATTTTGAAAAACATGCAAACGAATTTTTCTCTCATCTTGTAAACCGTATTGGGTCAACTGTTATCAAGGCGCTTTCTTATGAAAATCCTCTTGCCATTTTCAAATCTGAAACTTTTGAATTTGGGGATACTTTGCAAGAAATTTACGTACATCCAGCGGAGAAGCAAAAGTACAATTCAAAATCTGATGTCAGCCCGTTTAAGTTTGCAGATACGGACATCGAAGTATTTTATCACACTTTGAACAACGAGAATTTCTATGAGCGAACCTTTGAGCGTGCATGGATTCAAAAAGCTTTTGTATCGGACATGGCTTTTGACGAGTTCATTGATAAAATGTTTACATCGCTTCTTTCATCTGATACGCTGGACGAGTACCAAGCCATCAAGGGCGTACTTGAAAAATCTCTTGCAGAAGTTGCCTATACTGACCTTAAGGGCGCTAGCAAGAAAATCACCGTCGCTGGAACAAAAATTGACGAGACAAAGAGCGATTTTGTCGTAGACTTTAACCAGTCACTTATCAACTTGTCAAAACGTTTCACAATCCCAAGCCGTACAACTTTCAACAACCCTGTTGGCGTGCCTAACATGACACCGATTGAAGACCAGTACCTTGTCATTTCTGCTGAGTTCTCAACTCATTTAGATATGCTTTTGGCTAACGCTTTCAACATGGACAAGGCAAGCGTATTGGCTCGAACCATTGTAGTAGATGATTTTGAGAAGTTCACGGGTGAAGGTGCAAACAACGGACGGAAACCAGTTGCTTTCCTAATTTCTGCTAAGTCTATCATCAACAAAGACAAGCTATTGCACATGGAAGCCATCCGCAACCCTCGCAACCTTACCTATAATTACTTTTATCACCATCACTACTTGACTAGCTTGTCTCTTTTCGAAAATATCCACTTCTGGTTTACGGAAGAAGCCTAGCAAGTAGCAACGGCGGGCAAAAGCCCGCCTTTCTTATTATAGAAAGGAGGAACAATGAGCCTAAAGCAGTTTCAAAAACATTTAGGGAAAATTGAGTTGAACAAGGAAAACGTGGAGAGAAATAGACGGGCTTTCTTTGATTTTTATTTCAATTATTTCTATAATATCATTGTAAACTATTTCACATGGGAGAACTTGCCGAATGATATTGACGAGCTTTTCTTGGAAAGAAAACTACTTGAAAATGGACACGTAGCATTTTTCCATGACGACATGCTAGGTTATGTGGCACAAGGTGGAACACGTGGCGAACGCTTGAACCACTATGACCAACCATTGACTTACAAGCCAGTCAACTCTTCTAGTGTAACCTATTTTAAGGATATGGAGATAGCCTATACCGAGAATGATTTTAGGGTGATTGAAGACTTGCATAAGGACAATACAAGAGCAATTAAAAAACCTTGTATTGTTATTCCGAATAATAACTTTTATCAGCCTTACATCGAATACCTAGGTTTATTTTGTGAAAAATTGGCTGACATTGAACTGACAATCCAGTTAAATAGAAACGCCCAAATCACTCCTTATTTCATCTTTGCAGACAATCAGAACGTGTTATCTATGAAGAACATTTTCAATAAGATTGCAAACTTTGAGCCAGTTGTTTATCTGAACAAACAGAAAGACAAAGACGGTCAAGACAGTTTTAAACAGCTTTCAGACTATATCCAAGTCTTTCGGACGGATGCCCCTTTCTTATTGGATAAATTACACGATGAAAAATTAAGAGTGATGAACCAGTTACTCACCTTTATCGGTATCAATAATAATCCAAGCGACAAGAAGGAGCGTTTAGTAGTTTCAGAAGCTATTTCAAATAATGGTGTTATCTCAGCTAATATTGAGGTGGGATGGAAGTCAAGGCGTAAAGCGGTTGACCTTATCAATAAATGTTACGGACTAGAAATTTCAGTCAAACCAGCCGAGACAATCCAGCAGTTCAATCTGGATAAGGTGGCGTTAGACCTCGCAGAACAGGAGGGAACTATTATTGACCCAGACTAATATGACAGCAACCATCGCAACCTTTCTAAAATCCAGATACAAAAATCCTGTAACGGGTTTACTTGATGGATTGGCAGTGGATGAAAACGGTGACTTTCTGCACTATAACACGATTATAGATGCAACTTATAACGAGCTTTTCAAAAATATGAACCTTGTAAACAGGGTTTCAGAGGAGTTCAAGAAAGAGTTTTGTAAGCACTTTTATAACCGTGAAATCGGTTTGGAGACTTTTGCACGCTTCCAGATTGCGCTGGAAGAAACGCTAAATAACGAGTGTTTCAATTTGTTTAAATATCTAGCAGAAATCAGAAACAAGTCTATCAAGGATTTAAACCAGTCAATGAACATTGACACAGTAGGAAATCAGACAGGAAACGGGCAAGCGCTACAAATCGCAAACACGTCACCACAGGAGCGCAAAGAAATCCTCTTTACTCCTAAGTACGGCACGATTGAATATGCTGATAATTTGGTAGAAAATCACCAGAAAAACGAAGCAGACACCAAGAGCAATGTTTCAGGATGGAGCGGTTCTAGTTTAGCAGAGCGCTTGCAAAATAACGCTGAACTAGTAGACATCCAATTCCAGATTTTCAATATTTGTGATAAACTGTTTTTACAGGTGTTTTAGAAAGGAGAGAAGATGAAAGACTTATCAAGCGCTAAAATACTAAAATATGATAGTATGCTGGAAGAACTAACCATTTTCAACTTTCAAGGATTTGAGTTTGACCCAGAAGACACCTATTATATCCATGTAACAAGTAAGCGACTAGGCAACTTGTCTAAGTTGTGGCTCAAGCTAAAACCTATCTCTTATCATTTTGAGAGTCTGGAAGATGGCGCTGTTTGGTCTATCCGCAAGACCTTTAAACGCCCACTTTCACTAAAAGCGCTTTCACATATTCGCTTTAAAATTGTAGGTTCTTATTATTCTTATGAGAAGCTAATCAGCAAGAGCAAGCTGAAAGGGTTTGGGCGGTTGATTGATGATAACAATTACTTTTCACGCATCCCGCTTGTAAACGAATTAACCCATTGGGATAATGGTGTTATCGTCACACCTAATTATCAAATGAGCATCCAGCAATTAAAAGAGAACAAGGTTTTAATTGATGGACAGAATTTACTTGCCGACTGGTCTAGCTTTAAAATCAATGTAACCAACGATAATAAAGGAGTACCGAGAACAATCATGACAGCAGAAAGAGGTCACGAAAAACTATGATAATGATTAATTTATCTGAAACGCCTAAAAGCGTAACAATCGAAGTTACAGGACACGGTGACGACAGTGACCAGTCTTGCGCCCGTGTATCAACCGTTTTAGATTGTATACAATTATTTTTTAGTAAGTTGGTGAGCGACCATAAAAAAGATTATGGTTATACTCTTATCGTTATTGACAAGACAAGACTTGCTAAACAATTTTTAAGAAGTAACCTTTTAAGTATTTTAGGTTACTTTATCGAACTTGAAAAATTATATCCAAACTCAATCAAAATCAACACAGAAAAAGAGGTAAAATAAATGGCAAAAACTACTAAAATCATCCGTGGCATCCATTCATGGATTAAATTTCAACGACATCAAGGTTTGCAATCCTTGACAATTAAGGGTAAGGATAGTCTAGCGGACTTGTCTCAGGACAAGAACGGAGATACAGACTTGATTTTAAATGCTGATAAGGACAAAATCAATTCTATTTTATCTGCTATCCCCTTTATTAGTGTTACAGAAAGCACCGAAGGCGCAGACCCAAACAAGCAGAAAGTAGCATCTCTTAACTACGACTTGACTGGTCTTGATGTAGCCGGTGATGAATATATCACAGTCACGAAAGAGCCAAAACGCTTGTCGCTTTCATCTGCTAAGTTGCTTGAAAAGGTAACTGAAATGATTAAAGGCATCAAGACAACCTCAAGCGGACTTTTTGGCGTTTCTACAGCTATCATCAACGGCGTTAAATATGAAGACGGTTCAAAAACTTACGTTTTTGATTTTGAAGAACATGAAACAAACATGTTTGCTGAAAATGACAGAAATTTCCTTGAAATCACTCTACAAGACGGTGAAGACGTCGCAACCTATACAGCTATCGTACGTGGTGAAACTGAAATCAAACTACCTCTTCTAACTGTTAAATTTTACGTTAAAGAGGGCAAGTTTAAAATGAAGATGAAATCTTTGGACAAACTTGGGGAAAATGCTAATTTGTATCTCAAACTTTACCACACAGGATATTTAAAGGGTGCACAGCTTGCTATCAATAACGAAGAGAATACTGATACAGAAATCACTCTTTCAGAACCTATCAATCCTTTTGTTTCAAAACCATTCCCGCTTCCATCACAACCACCACAATAAGGAGGTAAACAATGACCCCAGAAGAATTTCATGACGATTTTTTCAGGAACTATCGTGGGCGCTATTCTAGTTATTGGGTAGAAAGATGGGGTCTTATCCCCTCTATCCCGACTAGTTTCGATAATGCAAACTCTATCTACGAGCTTCTAGCATGGTTACAGCGTGCCTTTAAACAGTTGCTTGATGATTTTGTGGCGCTGGAGAGTGAGTTTGAGGACTACAAAAACGCTCTCACAGAGTTGTTAGAGTATCTAGTACCTCTCTTAATTCGTCGTTATATGGAGAGTAAAGAAGCCGATGACTGGTTCAATAAAAAGGCTGATATTTACTATAATAAAATTATCAAGCCTTACATTGATAATGAAATCAATAAGGTGAACCAGCGCATCGATAGGGAAGTGGCTGGTCTTAATGAGCGCATCACTCAGCTAGACAACAAGGTTACAGCTGAAATCAATAAGCTAGACAATAAAATCAATGAAAAGGTTAAAGAGTTAAATGACCGTATCACGCGAGAAAACAACCAGCTCAGACAAGAAATCCAAACTTTGAAAGAGAAAGGTGATGAAGCTAACCACGCTTTACAAGAAATCATCAACAATCTTACCAATTCGGGGGCTTGGTCTGGTGGGCTTACGGGTGGATTTACTCAAGGGCGCAACCTTGCAACAGGTAACATCAACATCTTTGGAGGTACGCCAGACGGAAACAGCTTTATCCGTACGAATAGCGGACAGAGTGAAAATGACCTAGCTGGAGGTATCTAGCCATGCCCTTACAGCTAAAATTTGCAACATCAACCAATGCCAATATTGAATACTTTGGCACAGGTGTTCCAGCGTGGACTCAAGCCTATGCAAACGCTTGGAGGTTCTCAAAGTCCGATACCGATTATGGTTATATGACAAACGGCAATACTACCTATATCCAGTACGGACACAATGACCCATCTGTATGGGCTTCAATGCGCTTTTGGGGCGAAAGTGTTGAGGTGTTGGAAGAAGTAACCAATCCAGACAATTCTATCACAGCTAAAATCAGGGTTAAGGCTCTATTTTGGTGGTCTAAGCGTGTATCATCTAACGCTGGTTATCGTGTAGACTATGATATTAAGGTCAACGGGCGCTCAATCTGGTCTTTTAGTGGCTATACAACCGATGAAGTCATTAAAAATGAAGAAAGCTCGCAAGAGTTCACCGTCACAATCCCAGCTGAAGAACGCTCCAGCGCTTCCGCCTTAAATATCAGCGTGACTTACCCCAACGGAGAGTACCCCAACAATAATTTCTATGTCGGAGTTTTCCTATATAACACGAACAAGAAAAGTTTCAAACCTTGGGCAATCCGTAAGGCTGGTATCTTTAAATCCTTGAACCGCTCAAGTGGATTTTTCAAACGTCGCTCCAGCACTTGGCAAGATAAGAGCGAACAAAATCAAACACTTGTAGGCAAAGAAGGAAGCGCCAGCCATAAAGTCCGACAGGGTGGGAAATGGCTAGGACAAGGGAAAATAGGACAAGATTAAGGGAGGGTTTTCGCCCTCCTATTTTAAAAGGAGTACAAATGAAAGAAACAACTAAAATATGGCTTTATGCAAAAAGTCCTTTTAAAAATGACTATGCTAATGTACTCAATTTTGAGAGCAAGGAAAGCATGGAAGCGTTTTTTACTGAGGAAAACAAGCATATAGAGCTGGTCTATCAGTACAATGAATTTCAGTATATCCAGAGAAACGGGTCTATCGTGGTTTCTGGACGAGTTGAAAAGTATGAGAACGTAACTTATATGCGCTTTATCAACAACGGGCGCACCTACTATGCCTTTGTGTTTGATTGTGTTTATTTGAACGAGGGAGCTACAAGGATTATCTATGAGGTGGATGTCTGGAATACCTATCAGCACGAACTCAAAGAAAACCGTATTATCGGGCAAGTGGAGCAAGAAACCCTCCCCAATGACCTAGGGTCAATCAAGGATGGTCAGCAAGGGTTTTCAGTTGGCACGAAATACGCTGTTTCTGCTGGAGAAGTTGGGATAGAGATTGAATGGCTGGTAGTTGTTGCTAAGCCTACAATCTCGCTCACAACTAAAAAACCACTAGCAAAAAATATGAGTTTTTCAGGTATGCAGAAGTCTTTTAAATACTTTTTTATCCCTGTAAATATAAAAAGTTGGTCAAGCCTTCCTTTTGTATTCAACGGAAATAAGTACCCTGCTTTCCAGCTTGAAAACCTTTACAAACACTTATTCGGTATCAAACAAAATTCAGGAAATACCGTGAACCAGATTGTTAATATGTATCTTTCACGAAACATTGGTATCCGTTACCGTTTGCAAAAACATGACGACGGCAAGACCTATGTAGAAATTTTAACGGATTTAATTGGTGAAGTGGTTGAAATTGGAAGCAAGAACACCCGAACCTATCGACCGTCAGGTGGCTATGGTGGAGGTGTTTCAGATGATGGAGATATTTCAACCGAAGAAAATAGGGTAAGACTGGTTACAAGACTAATCAAGAAACTTGTACCAGAAGCAACCGCTACGGGTATCGCTGGTATCATTGGGAATTTCTCAGCTGAAAGCAATGTCACCGCTAAAAAGTATGAAGCAGACTACGCAACAGGCTACGAGTACGACAAGATGGCTAGTGAACCAACAGCAGAGAACTTGCTTGGAAGCTGGAGCGCTTTTGCCAGCTTGTACGATATTTCACTTAATGAAAGTGGATACCTTGGAAGCGATGGCAAACACTGGATAGGGTTAGGGATTGGACAGTGGACAGGCCCAAGATGTGAAGCCTTGATAAACTATGCTAAAGAGCAAGGAAAATCCGTTTGGGATTTTGGTTTACAATTTAGTTTCATGAACTCAGAAACCCGAAGCGAAGTTTTTAGGCGTGTAGCATCTTCCAGCGCAAGCGCCAGCGCAAACGCTAGTGACTTTATGAATAACTGGGAAGGCGTGGACTACAAAGAGAGCGAACGCATCGCACAAGCTGAAAGTTGGCTTTCAACGATTGAAAATGAATTAACAAAGGGTGGTTAAAATGAGTGAAGCAAAAGAAACCCTTAAGGCGTTAAATGCTATCAAAGCAAGGGTAGGCACTACCATAGGTTCGGGTGAGTGCTACGGGTTGGTGGCTCTATACTCGGAAATGCTTGGAGGGTGTAACCTTGGGGGTGGTATCAACACCCCAAACCCGAACGGAAACGGCAAACAAGCCAGCGGAAGCGATACGCAACGGGGTATGTCTGCATCGAATATTGGGGGTGACTATGATTGGGCTAGTGTAGGTTGGAAAGTCCTCTTTGACCCCTCTTTTAGCGATTTAAGAGAGGGCTGTATTGTCAACTATAAGCCAACTAGTACCAATATTTGGGGGCATACAGCTGTTATCTCAGCGGTCAATGGTTCAAGCTATGATGTCATAGAACAAAACTACGCTTGGAGTCACTACACGACGGAAAGAACGGGAGTAGATACGGTTGATAATATTGAAAGCATTATCTATCCGCCCGAAGTTGTAGCTGGTGGAACGGTTGGCAATGTGACAGGTGACACGGGAGGGCAAGACCTCGGAAATGGCACTTACTCCCGTCAAGCCTTTGATGTGGAAGCCATGCTGATTGAAGTTTACGGGTTCTTTAACTATGAAGTCTCTAGCTTTGAAGTTCCTAACCTACTAGAAATCGCTTACAATCAGATACAAGAGGGGTTAAGGTCGTACATGGGAAAAGACGACTTAATAGCTGAAATGCAACTCTTGAACAGCGAATTTACAGAAATTGAGCTATACGATTTATACGGCAATGGCTATGTTTATCAACCCCAATATTTACCCCGAAGCCTTGACCCTGAAAGGAAATACAAGGTTATTGTCAGTGGTTCTTTGGGTGATGCCAATCAAGCGCACGTTAATTTTCTTGAGTATAACAACGCTAACAACCCAGACTATGGGGGGGTTGATATACACACTATTGACAATCAAACATGGGCAAGGCATAACCCAGAGCATTTCAAGTATGGTTTTAATGATGTGACAGGGAAGAACTTAGCCGTTTTAAACGATGCAGAAGCTTCTTACATACAAACTCATAAAAATCAAATGGAGCATACACAGCTTACTTTTAAAGAGAACAGGGAAATGTTAAAACAAAACATTGACCTTTCTAATAAAAAAGTAGCTCAAGCAAATGCAGTAGCTAGCTATAATGCACAGTACGCAGTAGACAGCGCCAATATTGCGCAGTGGTCAGCTGGTGTTAGTGGTTTAATGGAAGCTGGAACGAACCTGTTTACAGGAAATTTTGGTGGCGCAGTTGGTGGACTTGCCAAAACGGGCGTAGGTGTATTTAACGCAAACCGTGAATACAACAATAAAGTGGCACAACAAGGATTTACTGAAACTAGTAACGCCTTAAATAATCAATCAAACGCTCTCGCCAATATGCAAGCTAAAATCGGGCTTGACCAATCTATCAGGGCTTATAACGCTAGTATGTCAGACTTGCAAAACCAGCCAATAAGCGTCCAGCAGATAGGAAATGATTTGAGTTTCCAATCTGGGAATAAATTGACGGATGTATACTGGAAAGTTTCGCTAGCGCAGAAAGAAATTCTAGCACGTGCAAACGAATATATTAAATGCTATGGTGTTTTAGTAAATGTATTTTCTAACAATGTGATGAATATTCTGAAACATAGAAAACGATTTAACTATATCAAGATGATTAACTTGAACCTTGGAAGCCTAAGGGCAAATCAAAGCCATATCAACGCTATCATGGCTATCTTTCAATCAGGTGTAAGGGTTTGGAACTATGAAGCCGTCAAGGAAGATAAAATTATGTTTGATATTAAGAAAAATAACCCGAACTTTTAAAAGTATGATATAATCAAATAGAAAGGAGTGATTTCTATCGAACAATCAGAAAAATGGTACAATCCGCAGAAAATGTTATCTTATAATCAATATCTAAACTTTGTTATTGGTGGGCGTGGGATTGGGAAAACATTTGGAATGAAGAAATACTTGTTTAAACGGTTCATAGAAAAAGGTGAGCAGTTCATTTATTTAAGGCGCAACAAGTCCGAACTGGATAGGATAGACAAAGACAAGTTTTTTACTACTGAGTTGCTGAAGCAAGTCTTTACAAATTTTGAGGTTCTGGATAGCGATGCAAGCAAAATCCATACTAAGATTATCTTTAGATCTGACAACATGGAACAGGAAGAAAATACGCTGGTTCTATCGTCTACTAAGATTATCTTGAACGGGAAAATCGTTTGCTATCTTAAGAGTCTTTCAACATGGGTAGACTTGAAAGGGTCTGAATATGATGAGGTTATGAGTATCTTATATGATGAGGTTTTAATCGATGTCACCAGTAAAAAGAGGTATCTTGATAATGAAGTGGAGGCGCTTCTAAACTTTATCTTTTCGGTTTTTCGTCGTCGTGATGGATGCCATGCTTACCTGCTATCAAATGCCAGTAACTTTAATAACCCATATTTTGCTTTCTTTAAGTTCTACGATGATAAAGGCAAGCGTTTCCACAATCTGAAACAGTATGCCAGTTTAATTGAGTTCCCTCCTCACTCAGCATTTGAGAGCGACGAGGAAAAAGAAAGCGGATTTTATAAGCTATTAAGTAAGTCTAGCATACATGACAGCGTAGCCAATAATGAGTTCCAGATTAAGAATGATAAGAACATAGCAAAGATAAAAGGGTTAAAATCTCGCTTATATAGCTTCTATTGCGATGGAACTTTCTTAACGGGTTACTATATAGACAATATGGTCTATATCGCTAAAGGCTTTGACAAAAACCTGACAGCGTTTTGCTTGGAAGTGGAGCAAGTAGAAGATGGTTTCACTTACTTAAATAAGGCTAGCGAGCTAGCCAAAAATCTAAAACGGCTTTATCTTCATAATATGTTTATTTATGAAGACTTAGAGACTAAAAATAAATTTCTTGAGGTTATCAATCATGTTATATAATATTATGTTGGAAGTCGCAAAAAGCGACTATGTTGCAATTCTTTTCGGTCTTATTCTCTTTGACTTTCTGACGGGCTTTCTCAAAGCGTGGAAATGGCAAGTTTCAGACAGCTGGACGGGTCTAAAAGGTGTTATCAAGCATACACTTACTTTTATTTTCTACTACTTTGTAGCTGTATTCTTGACATATGTAAACGCTATGCCGTTAGGGCAAGTGTTACTTGTTATCATCAATCTGTACTATGTATTGTCAATTCTTGAAAACCTTGCTGTTATGGGTGTTTATATCCCTAAATTTATGACGGCAAGAGTACAATCAGAACTCCAAAAATATACAGCGCAGTTGGATAGCGGTAAAGAATTGATGGAAGCGTTTAAAGGAGCGAAAAACAATGAAAAAGAATGATTTATTTGTGGATGTATCTAGTCACAATGGCTATGATATTTCAGGGATTTTAGAAGAAATGGGTACACAAAATACCATCATCAAAATTTCAGAAAGTACCTCATATATTAACCCTTGTTTGTCTGCTCAAATTGAGCAGTCAAACCCCGTCGGGTTCTACCATTTTGCATGGTTTGGCGGAGATAGTGAAGAAGCTGAAAGAGAAGCAAGATATTTCCTTGAGAATGTTCCTGTTTCAGTTCCTTACTTGGTTCTTGACTACGAAGACCACGCAAGCGACGATGTGCAAGCGAATACAGAAGCTTGTATCAAGTTCATGCAAATTCTTGCTGATGCTGGATATAGCCCTATTTATTATAGTTATAAGCCATTTACACTCGCTAACGTGGACTACCAGCAAATTCTAGCTAAGTTCCCTAATAGCCTTTGGGTTGCTGGATATGGGTTAAATGATGGTACAGCTAACTTTGAGTATTTCCCATCCATGGACGGGATAAGATGGTGGCAATACTCAAGTAACCCTTATGATAAAAATATAGTGCTTTTGGACGATGAAGAAGGCAAGCAAAAGCCTGCTGGACGGTGGCGAAAAGATAGCAAGGGATGGTGGTTTTTGCGGGCTAACGGTGGTTTTCCATTTAACAAGTGGGAGAAAATCGCTGGTGAGTGGTACTATTTTGACCTTAAAGGGTATATCCTAACTTCCCAATGGTTCAAATATCAAGATAACTGGTATTATTTTGATAACAGAGGTAAGATGGTTACTGGATGGGTTCTTGTAGATAATAAATGGTATTATCTGGACAATGAAGGTAAGATGGTTACTGGATGGGTCAAGTATAGGAATAACTGGTATTATCTCACGAATGAAAACGGTGACATGATTTCAAATCAGTTCATTAAATATAAAGATGGTTGGTATTTCATGGATGAAAACGGGGTTATGGTTGACAAACCAAGCTTTACAATTCAACCAGACGGACTTATCACCGTAATATAAAAAGAAAAAGAAAAATAGTTAGTAGAATATTTCTACTAACTATTTTTATAATCTGATATAATTTTATAAGCATCCGTATCAGGGTTATCAAGAGCAAGGGAGCAGAGAGCAGATAGAACTGAATTAACTTCATTGTACTTCTGTAAATAGTGGTTTTCTAGTTGCTTCTGGTTGCTGATATGCTTCTCATATCCAGAAAGTGAAAATGACTGATGTAGATTGATAAGCTTTTGAACCATACGAGCTTTTTCTATCCCGTCTGGGTAAGCTTTTACAAATTGTGAAAGCGTTACTAGATAGCGTTCAAACGAATGTAAAATAATTTCATCAATCGTTATCAAGCCCCTTACGCTTTTAGCTGATAGTGAAAGTAAGCTATCTGATAATAGTTTCAGTTCTGTTTCATATTGTAAGCGCTTTTCTTGGTCTTCTAAGCGTGTTTGTTCGTCCATTGATGTTACCCCCCGTTTTTCTCTAATTGCGTTACTAGGCGTAAAATGGATGCTGTCTGGCTATCGTTTTCACGCTTTAACTTGCTGATGGTTGATTGCTGATTTTCAACCTTTTTCTGGTAATTCTTTATTGATGAAAATAGCAATAGAAATCCCATTATAATCAAGATAAAGAGAAATGTTGATGATGTAAACCACCAGAACAAGAAGCGACCATGTTTGTTTAATTTGTTATATGAATTTTTCATTTTATTAATACCTCAATTTATATAATTCTCTTTCTACAGATAAATAAGTGACCTCTAAATAACCTCTATAAGCCGTAGACCCATCTGGTTGATAGTGTTGTTCTACATCATATAGATTATAATATTTTGGTTCAAATCCCTCTATATCCTCAAATATATGTTTTAAGCGACTAATAGCATAATCTAATGAAATAATCGGGAAGCCGTCAAAATAATATTGCTTGACAACCTTTCTAACCCGTTCTATTTCAGTTGGAAAAATCTTGTTTAAATCATTCATCTTAATATCTCCCGTCCTTGTATAAATCTTTCATAAGCTGATTTTAAACAATATTGTTTGTATTTTGAAAATTTAAGGTTTTTGATATTTTCAAAAATAATCAATTCCTTTTTATTTTTACTTTCAAACAAATTTTCAGAATATTCTGAAAACCCTTTAATAAGATAATGGTTTCTTTCTGCTTCCAGCTTTTCATCTGGAAATGTTTTTATACATTGTATTCTAAGGGTGTCACCCCCCTCAAGAATAATCTGAAATTTAGCGAACATAGGGCAATCCATCCTTTCCTAAATGTTGATAATGTTTACCATCAAACCATAATACATAAGCCGGATTAAGGTTTAAACCTAATTCTAATTTAAGCCTTGCAATAATTGTTTTATAATCCATAGCGCTTGACCTTGTAAATGTTAGAGTTACAAAATTTTCCGCATGCTTGCCTTTTAAATCATAACGATAGAAGCGGTTATATGGTGGAGCGTATTTAGTCCAATTATAAACTAGTTTAAAAGTTACTTTCATTTTCCTTACCTCCTTAATACCGAATAATTTCCAATAATGTATCAAATGGAACATCATCAAAATCTTCATAATCTGTAATATCTCTTACATATTCTTTCAAATCTGTCATAACTTTTTCCTCTGTAATTTCTGAAAAATCGTCAAACATATATCCACAATGTTCCTTGTATTCTTCCACAAGTTGTTTAATTTGTTCATCAGTCATTTTCTA
>ENA-OWMY01000214-OWMY01000214.1-metagenome-genome-assembly--contig:-NODE-214-length-18599-cov-6.892148_pt1 | contig 18599 bp, 17 predicted proteins | sample MGYA00245358_ERZ651122 | MGnify/ENA primary metagenome ERZ651122 (study PRJEB26857, sample SAMEA4031752) | metagenome | biome: human; feature: oral; material: saliva | place: Philippines | collected 2014...
ACCTACGACCCACTGGTCCCAAACCAGTTGCGCTACCAAGCTGCGCTACTCGCCGATAAGTCGTTTTCATTATAGAGAAATCGATTGGCTTGTCAAATAAAAATCGCTATATTTCTATCAGATGATTGAGTTTTATGCGTTTCTTAAAATTTACTTATCAAAAAGCCTTTTTTTTGAGAAAATAGCAAACGTTTTCATATCATCAGCCCCTCATTTAAGGAGAGTTTATGACTGCCAGAATTATTTCAGGTACTGAATTATCTAAAAACATCAAAGCCAATATTGCAACTAAAATTGCGGGACACATTACCCAAGGAAAGCGTGCTCCAGGGCTAGCTGTAATTTTAGTGGGTGAAGATCCTGCATCACAAGTTTATGTTGGCAGTAAACGCCGTAGTTGTGAAGAAATCGGTATTTTTTCTAAATCTTATGACCTACCTGAAACAACATCTGAATCTGAACTACTCTCTTTAATTGATGAACTTAATCACGATAACGCTATTGATGGCATCTTAGTTCAATTACCTTTACCAAAACAGATTGATTCCACCAAAGTTATCGAAGCGATTGCACCACATAAAGATGTGGATGGTTTCCACCCTTACAATGTTGGTCGTTTATGCCAACGTATTCCAACTTTACGCTCTTGCACTCCATATGGCGTGATGAAACTGCTTGAAAGCACGGGGGTAAATTTATATGGCAAACACGCGGTAATTGTAGGAGCCTCAAATATCGTAGGCAGACCCATGGCATTAGAGTTATTGTTAGGTGGTTGTACCGTTACAGTAACTCATCGCTTCACACAAGATTTAGAAAGCCACGTTCGCCAAGCAGATATTTTAGTTGTCGCAGTGGGTAAACCTGAGTTTATTAGTGGTAAATGGATAAAAGAAGGTGCAATTGTGATTGATGTAGGGATTAACCGTGGAGCAGATGGCAAACTAAAAGGTGATGTTGCTTTTGCAGCTGCTGCTGAACGAGCTGATTTTATTACTCCTGTACCGGGTGGCGTAGGCCCAATGACGGTAGCTATGTTGATGCAAAATACCTTACAAGCGTATGAACAACACATAGTGAATGCATAATTTTTGAGAGCCTAATATTAGTATTAGGCTTTTTTATTTCCATCTCAAGTGGTTAATTTTTACAGCACTTTTACAAAGTGTTAAACTTACTACAATCAAATTTTAAGGAATAACAAAATGAGTGGTGCTGAATTATTGGTCAATGTGACTCCAAGTGAAACTCGGGTAGCATTGGTCGAAAATGGGATTTTAAAAGAGCTTCATATTGAGCGTGAGGCAAAACGTGGGATTGTCGGCAATATTTACAAAGGGAGAGTCACCCGTGTATTACCAGGGATGCAATCGGCTTTTGTGGATATTGGTTTAGAAAAAGCTGCATTTTTACACGCTTCTGATATCGTTTCGCACACCGAATGCGTAGACGAAAATGAAAAAAAACAATTTGTGGTAAAAAACATCAGCGAATTAGTACGTGAAGGGCAAGATATTGTGGTGCAAGTCGTAAAAGATCCGCTTGGCACAAAAGGGGCTCGCTTAACTACTGATATTACCTTGCCTTCTCGCTATTTGGTCTTTATGCCTGAAAATAGCCACGTAGGCGTTTCGCAACGTATTGAAAGCGAAGCAGAACGAAACCGTTTAAAAGCTCTTGTTGAGCCCTATTGCGATGAATTAGGCGGCTTTATTGTTCGCACCGCAGCGGAAGATGTAAAGGAAGAAAGCCTTGAGCAAGATGCCGCTTTTTTAAAACGTTTATGGCGAAAAGTGTTAGAGCGTAAAGGAAAATACCCTACTAAATCAATGCTTTATGGTGAGTTGGCATTAGCACAACGCGTATTGCGAGATTTTGTTGGCACACATATTTGCTCGATTAAAATCGACTCTAAAATCACCTACGAGCAAGTAAAAGAATTCTTATCAGAATTTATGCCAGAGCTCACAGACAGCGTCAGTCTTTATTCTGGTACGCAAACGTTGTTCGATGCGTATGGTGTTGAAGAAGCAATTCAACGTGCCTTAGATAAACGGGTGAATTTGAAATCGGGCGGCTATTTAATCATCGAACAAACCGAAGCGATGACTACCATCGATATCAACACGGGGGCGTTTGTCGGCTCACGCAATTTGGCTCACACCATTTTCAATACGAATATTGAAGCTACGCAAACTATTGCTCATCAACTGCAATTGCGGAATTTAGGTGGCATCATCATTATCGACTTTATTGATATGCAAGATGAAGAGCATCGTAAGCACGTACTAGAATCACTTGAGATGGCATTAAAAGGCGACCGTGTGAAAACCAATGTGAATGGCTTTACCCAACTTGGTTTAGTGGAAATGACCCGTAAACGTACGCGTGAAAGCCTTGAGCATATTCTCTGCTGCGACTGCTCTGCTTGTAAAGGTCGTGGCACGATTAAAACGGTGGAAACGGTTTGCTACGAAATCTTGCGTGAAATTGTGCGAGTTCATCACTTATTCAACACCGAAAAAGTGCGAGTTTACGCTTCAAAAGAAGTAGCAGAATATTTAATCAACGAAGAAAGCCATGCCTCCCTTGCTGAACTTGAAGCCTTCATTGGCAAGAAAGTCGAGGTAAAATTAGAGCCTTATTATCATCAAGATCAGTTTGATGTAGTGGTGATGTAAAGTTACAAGCGGTCAAATTTCGCAAAACTTTTGCTAATTTTGACCGCTTGTTTCCTACCAAATACCAGCAAAATCCGCTATAATTCGAGCGTTTTTTCCCAAAATTTAACCCAAAAGGTAACAAAATGTCTGAAGTAGAAAATACAGAATTAGATCTAAATGGCGAGATGATTGCTCGTCGTGAAAAATTATCGCAGTTGCGTGAACGCGGTAATCCATTCCCGAATACTTTCCGTCGTGAAGATAAAGCGGTAGATTTACATCAAAAATATAACGATGTTGATGGCGAAGAATTAAAAGAAAAAGCGATTCCAGCGGTGGTAGCTGGGCGTGTAATGTTACGTCGTGTGATGGGTAAAGCGACGTTTATCACGATTCAAGATGTAAGCGGTCAAATTCAGCTTTATGTGGCACGTGATAACTTACCTGAAGGTGAATATCAAAATCTGATCAGCTTATTAGATTTAGGCGACATCGTTGGTGCAAAGGGGACGTTATTCAAAACCAAAACAGGTGAATTAACTGTGCGTGCTAGCGACTTCCAGCTTTTAACTAAAGCCCTTCGCCCATTGCCAAACAAACATACAGGCTTAACCGACCAGGAAACCCGTTACCGCCAACGTTATTTAGACTTAATTGCGAACGAAGAATCTCGCCGTGCGTTTGTTATTCGTTCAAAAGTGGTGTCGGGCATTCGTCAATTCTTCTTAGATAAAGACTTTATCGAAGTGGAAACCCCAATGTTGCAAGTGATTCCAGGCGGCGCGGCAGCGAAACCATTTATCACGCACCACAACGCATTAGACGTGGATATGTATTTGCGTATTGCCCCTGAGCTTTACTTAAAACGTCTTGTCGTAGGTGGCTTTGAGCGTGTGTTTGAATTAAACCGTAACTTCCGTAACGAGGGCGTCTCAGTTCGTCATAATCCAGAATTCACAATGATTGAATACTACCAAGCGTATGCGGACTACCACGATTTAATGGACAACACCGAAGAATTATTACGCAAATTAGCGATTGATATTCTTGGAACAACTACCGTACCTTACTGCGAATATACCTTTGATTTCGGCAAACCGTTCGAGCGTATCACTATGCACGATGCGATTGTGAAATACGGTAACGGCATTAAACGCGAAGATTTAAACAATTTCGAAAAATCAGTGGAAATCGCGAAAGGTTTAGGTATTGAAATCCAAAAATCTTGGGGCTTAGGCTCTGTAGTGAATGCCATTTTTGAAGAAGTGGCAGAACATCAATTGATTCAACCAACCTTCTTAATGGCACATCCTGCGGAAATTTCACCGCTTGCACGTCGCAACGATGAAAACCCTGAAGTGACTGACCGCTTTGAATTATTTATTGGCGGACGTGAAATTGGTAACGGATTCTCAGAATTAAATGATGCAGAAGATCAAGCAGAACGTTTCCACGCACAAGTGGCTGCGAAAGAAGCAGGCGATGATGAAGCGATGTTCTTTGATGATGACTTCGTGGTAGCCCTTGAACACGGTTTACCACCAACGGCAGGAGAAGGCTTAGGCATTGACCGTTTAGCGATGATTTTTGCAAACGCACCATCTATCCGTGATGTGATCTTATTTCCTGCAATGCGTCAGAAATAAATTAGGTTAAAAAGTGAAAAAAGGCATAATCTGTTGGGATTATGCCTTTTGTTTACTAAAGATACTTAATTAGTGATATATACTTCTGTATTTATTCTTATAATGCTTGCTCAACAAAAGCCACTAATTGAGATTTTGGTAAAGCACCTACCTGTGTTGCAACCACTTGGCCATCTTTGAAAAGAATTAATGTAGGAATTGAACGAATACCAAATTGTGCTGGCACTTGTTGGTTCTCATCTACGTTCACTTTTGCAATTTTCGCACGACCTGCAAACTCTTCTGTTAACTCATCTAAAATTGGTGCTACCATACGACAAGGACCACACCAAGGTGCCCAGAAATCTAATAATACTGGGACATCAGATTTTAGTACTTCTTGTTCAAATGTTGCATCGGTAACTTGTAAAGTCATAATTAATTTCCTTGTTTACATTATTTTAATAAAAGAAAAACACCACCGAGGAATCCGTGGTGTTCGGCTGGCTTCAAGATAAGGTTTCAACCAGCTAATTTCAAGTCTATTTTTCCAATTGCTTTGATAATTTTATTCTTTATCTTCAGGTAAAATCAGATTAAGTACAAGAGCTAACACTGAACCTACGGTAATTCCAGATCCAAAGACTTCTTTAAAGAAACTTGGCAATTTATTAAGCAATTCAGGGCGAGTTGTAACGGCTAAACCACAACCGATGGAAATCGCAATAATTAAACCGTTACGTTTTGAACGTTCTACCTTATCAAGCATTTGAATACCTGCTGCGATAATCATCGCAAACCTATCACACAACACACCACCGCGTAAATGTTTGCCTGTAATCTCTGTTTGAGTGGCATTACCCAATGCTAAAAAGTTACCGCTTGATTCCACAATGGCAACTAAATAAGCAATCGACATTCCAATAATCCCCGAGATAGGGAATGCTAAACCGAAATGTAAAGGTTGAGGAATGGCAACAATTTCTGCATTTTTGACCGCTTCAAAGCTAATCCAACCGAAGGCTAATGCCACAACATAGCCTACCATCATACCAATGACGATAGCCGCAGCAGAGAAAATTCGCTTGCCCCATTGAACTAAAATTACCACGAGCACAAGCACAAAAGTTGCCATCGCAAGATTAGCAGGATCGGCATAATTCACATCGCCTTTTTGACCACCTGCAAACCAATCTACCGCTACAGGGATAAGGCTTAGACCAATCATCATAACGACAACACCAGTTACCACAGGTGGGAATAATTTACGCACATAAGGCATAAAGAAGCTTCCGATGACCATTATCAGTGATCCTACTAATGAAGCGCCTAAAATACCTGCCACGCCGTGCTCATTAAAACCAATTGCCAATGCCGCCGCTACGAACGTAAAACTGGTACCCATTACGCTTGGCAAACGCAAACCGATAGGGCCAATCCCGCGGCATTGAATAATAGTGACAATACCTGAAACTAAAAGGGCTGCATTTACAAGCACAATGGTGTCTGGCGTTGGAAGTTTTAACACATTGCCTATAACGAGAGGAACCGCAATGATACCACCAAGTGCAGCAAGAAGATGTTGAAGAGCTAAAAGAAGGGTTAACCCGAAAGGAGGTTTTGAATTAACAGGATAACGTAAAGTTTACATATAAGCCTCATATAAAAAAACTGAGACGAATTATACGAGCTAGCAATCAATTACGCAAACGATTGCTAGGTAGATTATATAGGTATTTCGCATTGGGATAATGGTTTATGAATCAGAAACACTAAGTAGAATAATAATTGGTATTATGTATATTCAAATAGCTATATTCGCTTATGATGCTCTACTTTAATATTTGAATGTTGATCTACATGACTATCATAATCGGCTTTGAAGCCTTTTAAAATCACGCGGATATTGTTCTCTTTGGCATAAATTTTGGCGAAATCTTCAATTAGTTCCAGTACATCACAAGCAATGTAAGCGGTATGTTCTGCATTAATAATCACCATTGAGTTAGGTTGAATATTTTTAAGCGTTTTCTTGATTGCAGCTTTATTGAGGAATGAAACCTCTTCGGCTAAATCAAGGCGGATTTGCGAGGCATCAGCAAGTTCTTCTCGGCTTAGATAGTAAGCACGTTTCATATTGCCGTGCAGAATAAATAGGATACTGATAACCAAGCCAAGCCCCACGCCTTTGAGCAGATCGAAAAGCACCACCGCAACCATAGTAACGATAAATGGGATAAATTGATAAATGCCTTTATGCCAAAAGTGTTTGAAAACTGTTGGGCGAGCAAGTTTGTAGCCAACTAAAATCAATACAGCTGCAAGAGTGGCAAGCGGGATTTGGTTCAGAAAAGTAGGAATAGCAAGCACACAAATGAGTAATAAAACGCCATGAATAATGGTGGAAAATTTATGTGTAGCTCCTGAGTTGGCATTTGCCGATGAGCGGACAATGACTGCTGTAATAGGCAATCCGCCAAGTAGCGAGGAAATAATATTGCCTACGCCTTGAGCCCGTAATTCTTGATTGGAATCGGTAAGCCGGCGTTTTATGTCCAATCGATCAGCTGCTTCAATAGAGAGTAAGGTTTCAATCGATGCAACAATCGCAATCGTTCCCCCTGTTACCCAGATAGATGGATGAGTAAACCCATTGAAATCAGGAAAAATCACGAAATCTTTTAAATCTTGCCAAGAAGAGAGAGCAGGTAAATGCACTAGCTGATTTTCAGGCACGGCTAAATGGCTATCTAAAGCAATAAAAAGATTATTTAGCAAGACGCTAACAATCACTGCAATCAACGCGGAAGGAAGTGGTTTTATCTTTTTGAGTTTAGCGGAATGATCCCAACCAAGCATAATGGACATTGAAAGCAGCGTGATAATCAAGGTGCCAAGATGGATGTTAATGAAAGAGTCCGTTCCCTTGAAAAGCAGTTTATCCGTGCCAATCGCATAAGGTAGCTGTTTAATGATAATTAAAAAACCAATACCTGCAAGCATTCCTTCAATTACAGCTACGGGAATATAGTTGGTAATGCTACCAGCCCTAATCACACCTAAAATGAGCTGAATAACGCCTGCAATAATGCCTGCACATAAAAAAAGCTCAAAGCTACCGAGTTGCATAATTGCACCTAATACAATCGCCACCAAGCCTGCTGCTGGCCCTGCCACACTGATATGCGAAGTGCTCAACCAGCCGATAATAATACCGCCAACAATGCCTGAAATAATTCCTGAAAGCGGTGGAGCACCTGAAGCAAGGGCAATACCTAAACAGAGTGGTAAGGCGACCAGAAAAACCACCAATCCAGAAGCAAAATTTTGTTTAACCAGTGAGGATTTTGACGTTTTTTGGTGCACTGTTTGGGGCATAGCATCCTCGAATAAAATGAAGTAAAAAGGATAAAATAAGTAGTTATTTTACGCCTGATTTTTGCAAAAAATTTTGCTATATATCAGATTTTGACAAAATTTTTGAAAAATTCCCTTTTTCTGCTCAAATTTTTGCAAATTCCTCAGTTAAAATTTGCAAAATTGGGATGATCTCTTTAAACTTTCGGATATTTTTGTGTGTTTAATTAAAAGAACTTTGTTATGACCGAATCTCGCATCACACTTTCAACAGATACACTCTCGCTAGGACAGCAACTCAAGCAATCGCGTGAAGCACTGCAATTATCTATTGAAGATGTTGCACAAAAAACAAATCTTAAAAAATCGCATATTGAATCGCTCGAAAACGATATTTTTATTTTGCAAAATGTAGCACCGACCTTTGTTCGTGGCTATGTGCGTAACTATTTGCGTTTTTTACGGCTGCCAGAAGATCTGGCTTCAAGCGTAAACTATGGTGAGGTAAAAATTCCAAAAGAGGTATTACATAAAACCTCAGCTGGTAAAGTGGTGCAAAGATCGCAAAATTTATGGGTAAAATATCTCACTATTTTTGTGCTATTAGCTGCGATTGGTATGACATTGCTTTGGTGGTGGCAAGATTACCAACAAGAGCAAGAAAACCGCGATCAGTTTGTAAATAATGCTGTGCCAGTTGAAACAACGCCTGCAACGAATAATACGATTGAAATTACCTCACAGGAGACACCAACTGAACCAACAGCTCAAACTGCGGCACAAGCGGTCGAAAATGCGGAAAACATTGCACCTGTGGTAGAGCAAACCCCAGCTCAAGCACAGTCTGAAACCTTTGCTACAGTGGCAAATGTTGAAACGAATACAACACAAACTACACCAATCACTGCAACAGATGTGTTGGCTCAATCTACCGCTGAAAATTCCCCAAATAGTGCAGCTCCAGCAGTGGAAGCTGCCATCGGGAACGATGATTTACGCATTGAAATTACAGGTAAAGAGAGTTGGATTACCGTTAAAGGTTCTCAAAGCAAAAAAAGTTTAGCTGAAAAATTATACAATAATGGCGAAGTGCTAACCTTCAATGGCAATGAGCAATATCGCTTGACCATTGGTGCACCAGCAAATGTGAAAATTTATTATAAAGGGCAAGAAGTACCGCTTAAAATTGATGGACGCGTGGCACGTATTAAGTTGCCATTAGCACAATAAGGGTTGAATTAAATATGTCAGCAGTACAACATTCTCCAATTAAACGTCGTGAGTCAAAAAAAATCTGGGTTGGCAAAGTGCCTGTGGGGGGCGATGCGCCGATTTCTGTGCAATCAATGACCAACACTCGCACTACTGATGTGGAAGCGACGGTTGCTCAGATTAAATCGTTAGAAAAAGTTGGGGCGGATATTGTTCGCGTTTCTGTGCCAACGATGGACGCAGCTGAAGCTTTTAAGGTGATTAAACAGAAAGTCAATGTACCGCTGGTTGCCGATATTCATTTTGACTACCGCATTGCGTTAAAAGTAGCGGAATACGGCGTAGATTGTTTGCGTATCAACCCAGGTAATATCGGGAACGAAGAGCGTATTCGTGCGGTGGTAGATTGTGCAAGAGATAAAAATATTCCAATTCGTATCGGCGTAAATGCTGGCTCGCTTGAGCGTGATTTACAAGAAAAATATGGCGAACCCACACCACAAGCTTTGCTTGAAAGTGCGTTACGCCACGTGGATATTTTAGATCGCTTTAATTTCGACAATTTCAAAGTAAGTGTAAAAGCCTCTGATGTGTTCCTCGCGGTCGAATCTTATCGCTTACTTGCAAAACAGATCGTGCAACCTCTGCATTTAGGTATTACTGAAGCAGGCGGTGCTCGTGCAGGTTCGGTGAAATCAGCGATTGGTTTAGGCTTATTATTATCAGAAGGGATTGGCGATACCTTGCGTATCTCTTTAGCTGCAGATCCTGTGGAAGAAGTGAAAGTCGGCTTTGATATTTTAAAATCGCTCCGTATTCGTTCACGCGGTATCAACTTTATCGCTTGCCCAACCTGTTCACGCCAAGAGATTGATGTGATTGCAACCGTGAATGCATTAGAACAGCGTTTAGAAGACATTTTAACACCAATGGATGTATCGATTATCGGTTGCGTAGTAAACGGACCTGGCGAAGCATTGGTTTCTGACTTAGGCGTAACAGGCTCAAACAAAATGAGTGGTTTTTACTTAGATGGCGTGCGTCAAAAAGAGCGTTTTGATAACGACAAATTGATCGACCAGTTAGAAGCTAAAATTCGTGCACGCGTGGCTGAACAATCACAACGTATTATGATTACACCTGCGTAATTTAAGATTATTTAATTTAAAATTATTTAATTTAAAAGGACAATATTGTGGCAAAAACAATTCAGGCAATTCGTGGAATGAACGATTGCTCTCCAACAGAATCCCCATTATGGCAATGGATAGAGGCTAAAGTACGCCACGTTCTGGCAAGCTATGGCTATTCAGAAGTTCGTATGCCTATCGTTGAAAGCACGCCACTTTTTGCGCGTGCAATTGGTGAAGTAACCGATGTAGTTTCAAAAGAAATGTATACGTTCTGGGATAATGATGAACAATTAACACTCAGACCAGAAGGCACCGCGGGTTGCGTACGTGCAGCGATTGAACGTGGTTGGATTTACAACAACGAACAACGCCTTTGGTATATGGGACCAATGTTCCGCCATGAGCGCCCACAAAAAGGACGTTATCGTCAATTTCACCAAGCAGGTGTGGAAGTATTTGGTATTGCGAATCCAGAAATTGATGCGGAGTTGATCATCTTAACCGCTCGCCTTTGGAAAGAATTAGGCATCGATCAACACGTTTCATTGCAATTAAACTCAATCGGCTCGCTTGAAGCACGTTCAAATTACCGCTCCGCTTTAGTATCATTCTTAGAAAATCATCAAGATTTAATGAGCGATGAAGAGAAAGATCGTTTAGTAAAAAATCCACTGCGTATTTTAGATACTAAAAATGAAGCGCTTCAAGAAGTGCTAAACGGTGCACCAAAACTGTTGGATTATTTAGATGATGATAGCCGCGAACATTTCAGCCAGCTTTGCGGTTTATTAGATGCAATGGGTGTGAAATACGAAATCAATCCTAAGTTAGTACGCGGCTTAGATTACTATAACAAAACGGTCTTTGAATGGGTGACTTCAGCATTAGGTGCACAGGGTACGGTTTGCGGCGGTGGTCGTTATGATGGCTTAGTAGAACAATTAGGCGGACACGCAACGCAAGGCGTGGGCTTTGCAATGGGGTTAGAGCGTTTAGTATTGCTCGTGCAAGAGGTAAATAAAGAAATTGCTCTTCCACAAGCGGTCGATTTATATCTGGTTTATGCAGGCGAAGGCACAACATTAAATGCCTTCCAAATTGCTGAACAAATTCGTACCGAATTACCGCAAGTACGCGTGATGACACATTGCTCTGGTGGTAAATTTCAAAAACAATTTAAACGTGCTGATAAAATCGAAGCTAAATATGCATTAGTGATTGGTGAAAGCGAAGTACAAGCGAAGACTGTTGTCGTGAAAGATTTACGCAATGGTGCAGAGCAAATCACGATTAGTCAGTCAGATTTAATCAATACCTTAAAAACATATTTTTAATAGGAAATCTTAATGAGTAGCGAATATCTTAATAAAACCGAAGAACAGCAGTTCGAAGAAGCAAAGAACTGGTTTAAAGAAAATAGCACACCTATTTTATTAGCTATTTTTGTTTTTGCTACAGCAAGTTTTGGCTGGAACTTCTGGAAAAGTCATCAAGCTGAATCAGCGATTCAAGCTTCGATTTCTTATCAAGCAACAATGGAAGCTTATGAGCAAGATCCTGTGAAAAATCAACCGCTTGTAGCAAAATTTTTAGAAGAAGCGAAAGGTACGAACTATGCGATCTTTATGCAACTTGAAGAAGCGAAAAATGCAGTGGCAAAAGGAGACTTTTCTGTAGCAAAAAGTCAATTACAAGCAGCTTTAAATGAAGTGAAAGATCCTTCATTACAATCGATTATCCGCTTCCGTTTAGCAGCGCTCGATTTCCAATTAAAAGAATTTGATTCTGCTTTAGCTAACCTTGAGCAAATTAAAGATCAAGCGTGGGACGCACGTAAACAATTATTTATAGCAGATCTACTTGTGGCAAAAGGTGATAAAGAAGCAGCGAAAAGTGCTTATGAGCAAATTAAAGCTAAAATGTTAGGACAAGAACGTGAGCTTATTGAGCTAAAAATCAATAATTTATAAGTGGATAAAGGAGATTATGTCAGTAATCTCTTTTTTGTGGATATTAGGTATGGGGTTTTTAATAGAAAATCATATGGGTTCAACTAATAAATTATTATTTCCGACTTATGAGCAAATGTATCCAGAATCAAATAATCGTCCTTTTCTCAAGCAAGTGAGAGAAAAGTTACGTTATTATGGATACTCTTTTTTATATAAGAAGCAATGTAAAAGTTTAGTCCGATTTTTAAATGAAAATCCTCAATGGCAACCTCTTTTTACGCAATGCTATTATCGCTTTAATGCGTTATTACAAACTTATTGTGATCAACGTTTTTCAGCTTCACAACGATTAACTGCGATAATTGATCATTTTCAGATTGCAAAGCGTAAATTAGGAACAGCAGTTTGCCAACAATTATTAAAGGAACATTCGATTTTATTAAGCGAATTGCCAGAAGGATTAAATCTTTATTTCAATATCAATAGTATTGATCCTTTTGAAGGCTATTTTTCGCTGAGTATTAGAGATCAGGAGCAAAAGCGAATTTATGATGCTTCTTTTACTTTTTTAGATAGAAATAAGTTGCTTATTGCCTCTATTCAAGGGCCGGCTAGTGATGATGCTCAAGATATAGTAAGAAATGCGACAAAAGCAATGTACGGCATTCGTCCGATGTTTATGATTGTGAATGTGTTTAAAATATTAGCGGAAAAATGGCAATGTGAATTAGTCGGTATTCCTCATAAAGCACAAGGTAAATATCGGCTTTCCGCTCGAAGTAAAATTCTGTTTAATTACAATGAATTTTGGCAAGAAAATCAGGCTAATTATCACAATGGTTATTGGTTTTTGCCACTGACGATTGAGAGAAAATCATTAGACGATATTGCAAGTAAAAAGCGTTCTATGTATCGTAAACGCTATGCGATGTTGGACAAGATTTTATCTGATATTCAACAGTTTTAAATAAGATGCCTTTGGAGGTTTTATGAACTACAATCAATTGCTTGCTCAAACTAAACAAGAACTTTTTGGTGGCTGGAAGCCATTTGAAGCCGCTTGGTTGCTGCTCTTTATTGCGGTGCAAATTGGAATTTATATCTATAATCCTGATTCAATTTTAGGGATGGTTTCAGGAATCGCAGGGATTATCTGTAATGTATTCGTGAGTAAAGGGAAAATTAGTAACTATTTCTTCGGGCTAATTTTTGCCTATACCTATTTCTATATTTCACTTGGTGCTAATTTTTTAGGCGAAATGAATACTACACTTTATGTCTATATTCCTGCTCAATTTATCGGCTATTTCTTATGGAAAGCCAATATGCAAAAAGAGCAAAATAGCGCTGCGGTAATTGCCAAAGCCTTGACGGTCAAAGGATGGATTGGTTTGCTTGCTTTCTTAATCATTGGTACTTTACTTTTCGTTGAGCTGCTTAATTATTATGGCGGTAGTTCCACCGGTTTAGATGGTTTAAGTACTATTATTGTGATTGCAGCACAAGTTTTGATGGTGTTACGCTACCGCGAGCAATGGCTACTCTGGATTGTGCTTAACATTATCTCTATTGCACTTTGGGCAGAAAATACCTCAATGTATGTGATGTACTCCGCTTACTTACTTAATTCGCTTTACGGTTATTACAACTGGAGTAAATTGCAAAAAACAAATAACTAAACGTAGAGACAGTTTTAGTCCGCCATATCTTCTTTATTGTTTGGCGGACTGACGCTCGCCCTACAACTTTTGATTATCTATAATATGCCAAATACAATTTTTATTTACGCAAAACAACTTTCTCACCACCAAATTGATCAATTTAGCCAGCAGATTTTAGCAGAATGTGTCGGGCAAATAGGCTATTTAGACTACCAAATTGCATTTTTTGAAACAGAATCGACCGCTTGTCAATATAAAGAAATCGCTCGCCAATTGAATGTTGATCTTGCAGATTTAACAGAAATACCTGATTTCAATCAGCAAGGCTTGTTGCTTATGGATATGGATTCGACCGCAATCAAAATCGAATGCATCGATGAGATTGCAAAATTGGCAGGCACAGGCGAAGTCGTTTCAGCGATTACCGCAAGTGCAATGCGTGGTGAGTTAGATTTTGAACAAAGTTTATGCAAACGTGTGGGTACGCTTGAAAATGCTCCAGAAAGCATTTTGCAAAAAGTGAGAGAAAATCTACCGCTTATGGATGGCTTTAAAATGTTGGTGCAAACGCTTAAACAACAAGGCTGGAAGATTGCCATTGCTTCTGGTGGTTTTGATTATTTTGCGGACTATCTCAAAGAGACTTACGGCTTAGATTATGCCGTCTCAAACCAGCTGGAAATTATTGATGGCAAACTCACAGGCAAAGTGCTTGGCAAAGTAGTGGATGCACAATATAAAAAAGAGACACTTGAAATATTGGGAAAAAAATACCAAATTCCAGCCAGCCAATGGGTTGCAGTAGGTGATGGTGCGAATGATTTACCGATGCTCAAATCCGCCACTTTAGGTGTAGCACTGCACGCTAAACCCAAAGTACAAGAACAAGCGAAATTTGTGGTAAACTTTGCAGACTTAACAGCGATTTTGTTGTTGTTAAATGCAAAAACTATTTTTGATAAATTAAGAGGAAAGTAAAATGCCATCTTTTGACATTGTTTCAGAAATTACCTTACACGAAGTGCGTAATGCGGTGGAAAATGCCAACCGAGTATTAAGCACACGCTACGATTTTCGCGGTGTAGAAGCGATAATCGAATTAAATGAAAAAAATGAGACTATCAAAATTACAACCGAATCGGATTTCCAATTAGATCAATTGATTGAGATTTTAATTGGCTCTTGCGTAAAACGTGGTATTGAGCATAACTCTCTTGATATTCCATCTGAAAGCGAACATCACGGCAAACTTTACAGTAAAGAGATTAAACTAAAACAAGGGATTGAAACCGAAATGGCGAAAAAAATCACGAAGCTGATTAAAGATGCGAAAATTAAAGTGCAGGCACAGATTCAAGGCGATCAGGTGCGTGTTACAGGTAAATCTCGTGATGACCTTCAATCTGTTATTCAATTGGTGAAAGGTGCAGAATTAGGACAACCGTTCCAATTCAATAACTTTCGAGATTAATAAACAAGCGGTGAAATTTTCTCTCAGATTTGTAAGATAACAGAGAAATCTCACCGTTTTTTTCAAACTGGAGGAAAGAAAAATGAGTGATGAGAAAAAAAGCTGGTTTAAGAAAACATTAGAAAAATATGATCAATTTTGCGAAGAACTTGGCGTCAATCGTGGTGCCTGCCGAGGTTGCGTCCCCGTTGCGAAATTTGATCCTGAGCCAGAAAGTCGAATGAAAAAGGAGAAAAAAGAAGAATAGTAGACAAAAGAGTTTATAATGTTTGCTTGTAGAAGATCAGACTTAATCTGACAAATCACAATAAAAAGTGAGAGTTTCCTGTTTAGAATTGTCAAAATCAATTTAAACAAAAAAGAAGCTCTCATGTTTTATTCTAATAACCTTCTCATTAAACTCAATAGTGGTTTACTTCATTTATCCGAAGAATTAAGTAATATCTCGCAAACCATATAAAATTATGGGTATAAGTATGATACTTTTTATCATTATTAACAAGCAGCAGAATAAGGTGGAATTGATGCTTGCTTAATCAAAATCAAGGTGTACCTAACTTGAAAAACTCGATGAGAGAGTTGAGCAAGTCGTGGTGTAATTTGCCTTAGATAATCCTACTTTTAGATAGGCTTGTGTTAGCAATGAACTGAGTAAACAAGGTATTTTTGTTTCGCAGCAGGGGCATTCTATTTAGTTACACAATTTAGCTCATTTCAAACCAAGATTAATCATACTTGAGAAGTCGATTGTCGAAAAACGCATTATCTTAACTCAGGTTACCTCGGCTCTCAAGTTCCTTTCTATGTAGCCAACCTCAAAGTCACAGGACATTTTTACCGTAAATCTTTATCGATACTTATTAAGGGGCTATCCTAGACAGCTTACTTAAACTTGCCTTAGCTTATTGTTTTAAAATGGAAATTTGAGTTTTTCAATCTCTGTGATTAAAATGCTATTTACATTCTTTTAAATATAACCCAAAGAGTGCTTTGGGGATGCTATTAAACTTTAGTAAATGATGTTTTCTCATTTGGCTATCTTAACCTAAATAGAATTTCTAGTCGTTAGTTTGTTTCTATACAAAAATAAAGCCCTGATAAACAGGGCTTTATTTTTAATAAACTAAGTTTCTATAAAAATGTAGAAATTAGTATTCTAATACTGCACGACGGTTTTTCGCGTAGTCAGCTTCAGTATGACCTAAAACTGCTGGTTTTTCTTCACCGTAAGATACAGTTGCAACATTTGATGCACCTTGTTGTGCTAAGTAGTTTTGTACTGCGTTTGCACGACGTTGACCTAGTGCAATGTTGTACTCTGGAGTACCGCGTTCATCAGCGTGACCTGCAACAGTTACATTTGCTTTAGTTGCTTTTAATAATTCTGCGTGAGCATCTAATAATGTACGGTATTCACCTTGAATATCGTATTTGTCAAATGCAAAGTACACAGTGTTGTAACGAGTTTGTAAATCTTGTGCAGACATACCACCAAATTGTTGTGCTGCACCATTTGCATTTGTATTTGCATTTGCTGCTGCGTTGTCTGAAGATGAGCTACATGCCGCTAATACGAAAGCTGGCGCCGCTACCATTAAAACTTTAGCTAGTTTTTTCATTTTATACTCCTAAGAGAAGATTATTGTTTAGTTAAATACGGTGACCAAGCAGGGAACTTATATTGCCCTCCTGCACCAGGCAGATTTGCTTTAAAACGACCGTCTGCGGACACCAATTGTAGCACTTTACTCGTACCTTTGGTAGAGCTATAAATAACCATAATGCCGTTTGGTGAGATGCTTGGGCTTTCATCTAAAAACGTTGAACTTAAGACTTCCGTGCCACCCGAAGTGAGATCACGTTTTACCACTTTATCTCCAGCAATCATGATTAAATTCTTGCCATCAGCAGATGACTTAGCTGCATAGGAAACACCGCCTCCTACATTGCTTACACCACCACCTGATGCACTCATTCGATAAACTTGTGGTGAACCCGAGCGGTCTGAGGTGAAGTAAATGGAACCACCATCTGGTGACCAACTTGGTTCAGTATTATTTCCTGCATTTGCAGTTAATTTACTTGGCGTACCACCGGCAGCACCAACAACATAAATATTCAATTCACCATCTTGGTTAGATGCAAAAGCAATTTTTGAACCATCTGGTGAGAATGCTGGTGCACCATTATGTCCCTTTAATGCAGCTACGACACGACGGCTACCGGAGCGAAGATCATGAACAACAACTTGTGCTTTTTTATTTTCAAAAGTCACATATGCTAATTTACTGCCATCTGGTGCCCATTCTGGTGACATTAACGGCTCTTTACTTTTAACTACGCTAAAAGCATTGAAACCATCATAATCAGAGACGCGTAACTCATATGATGATACACCACGTTGTACTACATATGCAATTTTTGTTCTAAATGCACCACGAATTTGCGTGATTTTTTCAAAGACCAAATCACTCACAGTGTGAGCACCTTGACGCATTTGTGCCGCTGGCACATTAAATGCACCTTGATCTAATACAGTAGCAGGTGAACTTAACGTATCAACTAATTGGTATGCGACATTATAACCACCACCTGCTGGCGTTACTTGCCCGACCACTACCATATCTACACCAATATCAGTCCATTGTTGTGAAACTACTTCACTTGCAGAACCTGGTTGAGCGGGCAGTTTAGCTCGATCAATAGGAGAGAATTTACCACTGTTACGCAAATCGTCAGCAATAATTTGGCCGACATCTTCGTTAGCACTACCTTTAAAAGGAATAACAGCGATTGGTTGAGCCATACTCACACCTTCGTCTACCGAAATCACTACATCCGACTCGGCTTTAGCAATGTTAGCACTGCATAAGAATGCAAACACGCCCATTATACTCGCTAAATGCGATTTAAACTTCATCTTTTAACCTCTAGGTTATTATAAAACTTTTAATCCAAATTTGATGATTGGCGATTTATAAGTATTATAAGTCGGATCATCTTTTGCTCTTGGCACACTTTGTGCACGAGTAATAGCCGCCACCGCAGCACGACAAATATCTGGTGGGCCAGAAATCACTTCGTGACTTGAAATGCGTCCATCTCGTTCAATGTTGATTTTTACGCGGCATTCACGGCCACTAAAGCTTGGATCAACTTGGTACTCACGTGATAATTTTTGTTTAATTAAACGCTCATAACCACGGTCCGCCGTACCTTGTCCGTCCCCTAGACCTTTACTGTTGCCATTACCCGAAAGACCAGTTGAATTTTTGTTTCCCCCTTTCGTGGTTGAGCCACCACCAATATCGCCACCTGATAAGAAATCATCTAGTGCTTTATTATTTTTTGCTCTTGCTGCGGCTGCTTTTGCTTCTGCATCTGCTTTAGCCTTAGCATCAGCTGCTGCTTTGGCCTTCGCTTCTGAAGCAGCTTTCGCTTTTGCCTCTGCTGCCGCTTTTTCTGCATTCGCTTTTGCTTCTGCATCTGCTTTAGCCTTAGCATCAGCTGCTGCTTTGGCCTTCG
>ENA-OWMY01000215-OWMY01000215.1-metagenome-genome-assembly--contig:-NODE-215-length-18538-cov-6.121192_pt1 | contig 18538 bp, 20 predicted proteins | sample MGYA00245358_ERZ651122 | MGnify/ENA primary metagenome ERZ651122 (study PRJEB26857, sample SAMEA4031752) | metagenome | biome: human; feature: oral; material: saliva | place: Philippines | collected 2014...
GATTAACGACGGTTAGCTTCGAAGAAGTTAATAGCAACTTCTGGGAACATAGCGTAAGTCAATACGTCTTCGTCAGTGATACCATTGTAACCTTTGGAAGCTAAATCTTGACGGTAACCTTCCAATTCAGGTTCGATAAGATCTGCTGGACGGCAAGTGATAGGTTGTTCATCACCGATGATAGTTTGACGGATTTCGTCAGAAATAGTACCAGGCAACGCACCGTATTTACCGCGTACAAGGTCTTTAACTTCGTTAGGAACCATTTTGTAACGGTCGCCCATCATAACGTTCATCATAGCCATTGTACCAACGATTTGGGATGTTGGAGTTACCAATGGAGGGTAACCCAAGTCTTCACGAACGCGTGGCATTTCATCCATAACGTCGAAGAAGCGATCGCCCATACCCATTTCGTTCAATTGGTTTTGAGTATTGGACAACATACCGCCAGGAATTTGGTAACGACGAACAGCTGGGATTACATCACTAGCTGGTTTCAAGTTAAATTCTTCAGCGATTTGTTGTTTAACTTTACGGAAGTGGTCAACTAATGGAATGAATTTATCAAGGTCAAGACCAAGATCATATTCAGTACCTTTGAACATTTCGATCATAGTTTCAGTAGCTGGTTGGCTAGTTGCATGAGCGAATGGGGAGATAGCAGTATCGATGATATCTACGCCAGCTTTAGCAGCTTCCCAGTATGTAGTGCTTGCAAGACCGCAAGTGAAATGGCTGTGCAAGTCGATTGGCAATTCGCCGAAACGTTTTTTGAAAGTGGAAACCAAATCATACGCATCAGCAGGGCCCAACAAACCGGACATATCTTTGATACAAAGGGAATCAGTACCCATGTCTACCAAAGTTTCGGCTACTTTCAAGAAGCTTTCAGTTGTGTGAACTGGGGAAATTGTGTATACCATAGCGGATTGAACGTGTGCACCAGCTTTTTTGGAGTACTTAATAGCAGCTTCCATGTTGCGTGGGTCATTCAATGCGTCAAAGATGCGGATACGGTCGATACCGTTTTTAACCGCTGCACTACAGAATGCTTCTACTACATCATCAGAGTAGTGTTTGTAGCCCAATAAGTTTTGACCACGAAGTAACATTTGTAATGGAGTGTTTTTCAAATTGGATTTCAATTTGCGAAGGCGTTCCCATGGATCTTCATTCAAGAAACGAAGACAGCTATCATAAGTAGCGCCGCCCCAACACTCAAGAGCTTCGTAACCGATTTCGTCTAAAAGACCAAGTACTGGTTCCATTTGCTCATAACGCATGCGTGTTGCCAAAATAGATTGATGACCGTCACGAAGAACGGTTTCGCAAATTCTTAATTTTTTAGCCATGTTAATCCTCCAAATCGAAATAGTCTGTGCATGTAAATTTATACATACAACAAACAACTATCTCATACCTATTTTTTTACGATTTTTTTGATGTCTGCTCACACAAGCCAAACACTCTATAAATCGTTAAGACATACTTATATTAGACTACTTATAAAATTCTTTGTCAACAACTATATTATGCTATTTACTCATAAATTCATGTTCCTAAAGATGATTTTTTCGTGATAGAAATCACATAAAACTACAAAAGAGCTAGTTTTTAGCGTGTATGTTTAATCAAATCAATTTCTCTGTAATTGCTCTTTTTAATGAGAAACTAAAAATTATACCGCAATAATTTTTAGTTATTATTGAAAAGGCACCAAACTATATCGGTATTTATAAATGTAGTAATTCGATAAACCTTGTTATATTTATAAGCTCATTAATTTTATTGATAATACAACCTCCTACAGCAACTGCATAAATATGCAAAAGAACCTGTCCATTTATGGACAGGTTCAGGTTTATTAACAACTTTTAATAAATGCCATTATACAGCTTACTTTTCAGGTTTAACCTTTTTAGGAGCCGTTTCAAGAACGATATTCTTACCATCTCGTTTCACTTGAATAGAGAAAGCGCCTTCACCTTCTTTGAAGTACTCCATCTTGATATCTAGAAGCATTTTACCAATCATAGTCTCCACTTTTTCAGTTAAGAATTCACGATAGAAAGCATCTTCTTTTTGCTTTGGACTTTGATGAACTACAGGCTTTTTAGCAGCCCGTTCCATATCAAGCATAGTATCTTCAAAATTTTCTGTATCTTTAAAGTTTTTCAACATATCCGCATCGGATAAGCCTTTTTGAATTTTAAACTTTGCCATTTCTATCTCCTATCAATTCGAAAATCGCCTTTTTAACACGAACTGGTTCAATACCAGACATACAATATTGATCAGGCTTAGGACACCGTCGTTTACGACAACCTAAACAATCTAATTCATCATTTACAAGCACCTTAAAGGTCCCCGTTAGTGGTCCCCATAATTTAGGGTCAGTAGGTCCAAAGAGAGCTACTACAGGCTTATTAAGTGCTAATGCAATATGTAAGGATCCCGTATCAGCCGTAACCACTACGTCGCAGCTTTCAATTAAGGCACCTACCTCTTGAAGTGTCGTCTGCCCTAGCATATTCAGCATAATCTGATCAATGCCCTCGGCAGCCAAAGAGTCCATCAAAGGTTTGTATTGTGTAGCCTCTTTAGGTCCGCCTAAGCAAACAAAATTAGCTCTATATTGCAGTGATTTAACAAGGGAATACCATTTCTCTTGAGGCCATTCTTTCGTCGCCCAAGACGTACCCAAAACCAATCCCACACGTAGAGATTTTTCTACTTCACCACGATTTAAAGAAGTGTGATTATCAATCGTTTTCCACTGTTCTTCTGCCCAGGTATGCAACTTCGATGGTACATAGTAATCCATATGATACATCTTCTTAGCACTAACGGTATGTAATGTGTCAGTGTCCAAACCATTATCAACATGTTTAAGAGGTCTTTCTAAATTAGCCTGTTTGGTAACAGCCTCTTTTAAAAGTTGTGCCACCTCAACATAACGCTTGATAACATGGTCTGTACTTGGCTTTGTTTTATAGTTTGTAAATAGCCAATTCAGCTCTTTTGTACCACCAAGTCCTAAGCGAATAGGAGCACCAGAAGCCAACAGGACAAGACCGGTTATAAGTCGACCTTGCACATCAACAGCTACATCAAATTTGTAGGGCTCTAATTTACCTTTAAGTTCCCACCACATGCGCCACATTGTCGGGATATGCAGTTTTTTAGAATGTGCCTCGTATTCATCCCGTTCCCAGGGAATGATTTCATCTACATAGGGATTACCTTCTAAAAGTTCTACCATACTTGGTGTTACAATCCAGTGTAACTTAGCATCTGGATACTGTTCTTTGATCCAGCGCGCCGCAGGTGTCGCATGCAGTATATCCCCAATGTAACTAAGGCGTACAAATAATATATTCATAGATATCCTTATGGTACATACAATATAGGAATAAAGCCTTTATAATGAATCATTATAAAGGCTTTTTCTTAAGATTTCTTTTTACTGTCACTACTGGAAGATTTAGAAGATGTATCATCTTCTGTTACCTTCGTAGTTTCGTCACTACCATTCTTGATAATGTCTTTTACGTCGGACAATGTCAATTCATTGAATGTAGTAGGATGATTATATTTGTAAACTGGTTTGAAACCTACACCTAATTTGCCAGTGTAAACAGTCAATGCATTATTGTCCTCATCAACACGAGCAATATAGATTGTCTTATCTGTATCAACACCAATTAAGCGGAAACGCCCTGGTGGGTTGATAACACGCCAGCCACCTTCGATACCATTAAACATAAAGATATCGCCAGTTTTAACATTATCGTAGAAGAAGTTATCTTCATCGTAGAAGACGCCAATATGACCGATATCAGTAGCTTGCATATATACACGACGCGTATCGTAGTTAGCATCTGTACGATAAATTCGATATACATGCTCTTGAACTTTTACCTTCATATATACTACATTTGTCGCTTCAGAGTATGCAGCATCTACGATTTTACTACCTTTTGGTAAATCTTCAAGCTTGGTATCTACTTCATGCTCTGGATCATCTGCATTGAGACGAGCCATAACGACATCGCGAGAGTTATACAAGCCCATGATGGCATAGTTACGGTCTGGCATCCAGTTGAAGTAACTAATCGAACGCCCTTTCAAATCTATCGTTGTAGGCTTACTTTCATTAGCCTTGTAGATTTTCAAAGAGTTTTCTGTAACAACCGCCATAAATTGACGGTCGTAGGATACATATTTAGTACCTTCCTTTACGTCCGGAAAGTTTTTAGTATCATCTTTTGACGCACCTGCTACGTTAAATTCCGTAGTCGGCGCAAACATATATTGATCAAGGTATAAGTATATACCACCTTGCAGAAGAATACCTACCGCAAAGGCGCTCAGTACACGCGTAAAAGGTTTCATTTGTCCTCCTATTTCACGATAAACGCCGTTGGGATCATGCGTTCCCCTAACAAATCGGCCGGTTTATTCACCACTTTACCATTGAGGTATAAGGTAGAACTAGAACCACCATCTAAATTCGCTGCAATGTAGCAGCCTTTTTCAAAGAGAATGTCTTGTACGTCACGCAAGGTAGCACCAATGGAGTACCCTGGTTGACGACCATCGATTACGAGGAATAATACTGTACCATCTTTCTTTTGACCGATAGCAGTACGTGGGCCTACGCCCCAGCCACCATCACCTTCAGTGATCATTTTCTTACCATCTACGATAAGAGGTGGACCAAAGGTAATACCTTCCATGGCTTTCATATCAGCTAGTTGAGTTTTATCGTAGTTACCAGCGATAAGGTTACCAGATTTAGAGAAGCCTACAAAGTCTACATCTTCATCAGGACCTACATCCTTACCGATAACATATTCTCCATCATGCAAGATAAAGCCATATGGCAAACGACCTGTACCAGTACCATTAGGATCATGGAAACCACCGCCGTTGATAGCAGCTACCGCATTATTCATTTTAGCAATATTACTTGTAGTATCGCCCTTTTCTTGAATGTTAGCCGCAGTACCTACTTGGATACGACGAGGATCTGGAATTTCTAAGATATAGCCTACATAACGAGCCGACTGAATTTTTTCAAGGTTCAAAGACTTATCTTCACGGGCATTAAACTTGAATAAATCTTGGCTTTTAACAACCCCAACAGTCCCCAAAATAGATTGTAGTTCTTCTTCATTGAACAACCACGTAATGTAATGAGGATGACGAGATTGTAAGATAGCACCGATAACGGCGCGTTTTACATTATTAAATGGTCCAAAGAGCACCACGAACGGTGAGGTCACAACGGTAAATAAGAACACCATGATGATGAACTTTACCCAATTCTTTTTGAACAATGTATTTCTCCTTATAAATCAGTGAAATGCTCGGTGCTAATGCGTTCTTCAAAATGCTTGATATCTACCGCATTACCTACCCAAACACGCAAAATGTTATATGGATTATCACCTGTATGAGCCCAGCCAGATTTCATAGCCATACCCATTTTTATACCAGCCTTTTTAGATGCTGAGTCGGTGAATTCATTTTTATCTCCATATGGATAGCAGAACCAAGGATTATCCTTGATACCTACTTCTTTTGCAAGAGCTTCTTGAGCCTTCGTAATATTTTCTATTTGCTTAGCTTCAGACAATTGGCCCATTTCGATATGTTGGAACCCGTGATTAGAAATGGTGATACCATTCTTATGCATTTCACGAATTTGATCCCAAGTTAACCGAGTGCCTACATCGCCAGGATTGATAAACACAGTAGCTGCAAAACCATATTCTTTCATAAGTGGATATACGATAGAATACGTATCAGCATATCCGTCATCAAAGGTTAAAACAACTGGTTTTTCAGGTACTGCAGCACCATTTACAACGTATTCATACAATTGGTTCATCGTCAATGGATTATAGCCATTATCCTTGAGGAATTTCATTTGCTCTCGGAACAAATCCTCTCGAATAACCGCATCATTATCTTTATCGTCACCGATTTTATGATACATAAGGACAGGAATGCCCGATGGATGTACCATCTTAACTTCTTTTACTGGTGGTGCTGAACTAGTAGGCTCTGTTTTTTGTGAAAGCAATCCACAACCTGCTACAAGCATTGCCAAGGCCACAACCAATAGTGTTACTAACGGAATCCGTTTCATAGGTCCTCCTCTATCAGAACACAATTATATACAGAATATTATAACATTTCTATGAAGAATAGTAAAAACTCCACCCCATATACGTATAGCTAAAACAGATGATTTATAACCTAAAGAGATATATCCTCTAAAACACCTTTAACGATACTTTATGTTGTAATCTAGAATGGAATGCTTTAATATTCTAATTATAATACAAATCACAAAAATTATACGCTTCTAATCGATAAAGGATTTGCCATGAAAAAACGCTTAACCCTCTTACAAATGGACGTTCACGTAAATGACGTAGAATACAATTACAATCGCGTTCAAGAGTTACTCACTCAATCACTTACAGAAAATCCTGATATTATTGTTTTACCTGAAACTTGGAATACAGGCTTTCACCCATCAGATGATTTAATTACGATTGCCGACAGAAATGGGGAAAGAACAAAATCTTTGCTCACCGCCTTTGCAAAAGAGCACAACGTGAATATCGTAGGCGGCTCCGTTGCTGTGGCAAAAGATGATCTTGTATTCAATACATCCTATGCTTATAACCGTGAAGGTACCCTCGTAGGTGAGTATTCCAAAATGCACGGCTTTAGCCCTGCTAAGGAAGACAAATACTTTGCTAACGGTACTCATACGACCCATTTTGAACTCGATGGGATCCCGTGTAGCACGGTTATCTGTTACGATATCCGTTTTCCTGAGCTAGTGAGAATGGCTGCATTACCAGACACTGAACTCTTATTCGTACCCGCCCAATGGCCTACGATGCGACTACGCCACTGGCAAGTATTAAATGAAGTACGAGCAATTGAAAACCAATTATTCCTTTGCGCAGTCAACGGATGCGGTACTATTGGTCGCGTTCAAAGCACAGGTCACTCCGCCGTTTATGACCCGTGGGGCACGAACCTCCTCGAAATGGATACGAACGAAGGCATTGCTTCCGTAGATATCGACCTTACCGTAGTCGAAGACATTCGCAACAAAATTAATATCTTTAGGGACCGTAAACCAGAACTCTACAACTTATAATATAAAATTACATCATAAAGGCACATTATATTAAACCACCTCCATTTATCATGAAAGGTATTCGTTTAAAAATGTGCCTTTTGTTTTGTTTTAATTTTATTGTACTGTATTGAGGAAATAGATTACTCTAGTATGTTTTGGATTAACGGCCACACCTGCAACAGGATTTATTCCGTACTTAAAACTCAATTAGTTTCCACATATCTTCTGGAACTTGTTCTAGAGGTTTATTTTTTGCCATAGCTTCTTTTAGGATATCAATGGTATCTTGTACTTCTTGTTTATCCTTCGTATCTGGATCGTGTAGAACAACACGGTTCAATGAGTCTTGTCCAAATTGTTTTAAGTATTCTTTTTCCACTTGGTTAAGTTCACGACGTAAGTATTTCATAATATATCCTCTATTTGTAAATGTCTTTTCGATGACCAACTTCTAAAGCTAAAATAATGCATCTATGGTCATTAATATCAGCAATAACTCTATAATTGCCAATGCGATAACGCCACAGCCCTGTTTTATTCCCCGTCAATGATTTTCCTGAGTATCTAGGATTTTCTACATTATCTACATTCTTTATAAGCCAATTAAAAAGATAGCGTTGCGTTGATTTGTCTAATTTAGAAAATTGCTTGTCAAACCGTTTAGAAAATTCAAGCTTATAAGCCATATTTTGCACGCATTTCCGCCACAGAATAGGTAACTGGATCTTGCTTGTATTCTGCTAATGCTTTTTGACCTACCTTAAGATCAAATTCGTCTTCAATCTTTTCTAGCAAAGCCTTCTTAAAGAGGGTAGAAAGTGTTTCATCCATAAACTCAGCATAGGTTTTAAATAACTCTTCTTCTTGTTCATTTAGACGGACTGAAATATTTGCCATATAAAAGCACCTCCTTATGTAATACATTGTATTACATAAGGAGGTCTTAGTCTATATTTTAAACTCTCGAACACACTTATTTTAATAAAATTTTATATTTATAATATTAATAATTTACATTGCTTATTAGATTGTAAAAAAACAAGCTACATTGTATGTTACATACAAAAAAGGCACACCACCCTTCTCTCGTCTCTCAGCGGCATGCCTTTTTATGTATATAGTTACTCTCGAACTATATCGTATGTCAGTCTGGCTAAACTCTCTCACAGTCCCTTTAACGACACGCCAGTATGTCACCTATAATATACAATTTTAAACGAAATGTGTCAACAGTTTATAGAAATTTTATCTTTAAGTTTTTACAAAATATAAAATTTTTAAGATTATCCACCAAAAGCCAAGTAATCTCGAGTTAATTCTTGTTGTGGATCAGAGAATATTTGCGCTGTAGCGCCCCACTCTACAACTCGGCCATCATTCATAAAGACAGTGTAGTCTGCAATGCGTCTAGCTTGTTGTAAATTATGAGTAACAATTGCACAACCTATTAAATGTGCAATATCAAGGGGTTTGAGTTGTTGATTTATCGGCATGTCCCATACGTCTGGCTACATATAAAATATCTTTTTTCAAGGCAGAAAAACCGTACTCAGCCTGTAATACCTGTGGCAATAGGAACCAATAGGGCAACATAGCCATCATGAATAGAGCTCTGACAAGATAGGCACCAAAACGAACTTTATTTTTGAATAAGTCTAGTGGCATAATAGGTTGTTTTTGTCTTTTTTCATAGATTCCCATTTTCTTAGTAAAAAACTGGTTTTGCTAGAGTTTCACTTCCTGGCTCTACAATTCCAACACTCACACCTAGGTCACGACTTGGATCTTACAATAAGTCCATAACATATTGGACAACTGCTTGGCGCGTGACTTGCGCTCCTTTATAAGGTTCCCCCTGCGGAATCAATTTATAGGCACGATTGCCTTCCTGATTATAGAGCCAAGTCATACGAAGGTAGGTATAATCCAAACCTGACTCATCCACTAACTTAGCACCGATGACCCGATTATTTATTGGAGAATACGCACCAATCATGGCTTTATTCCATCGACCAAAGTCTCCGACGACCTCATCATACACACCGAGAACCCCTGCTACAATGAGGCGTCTGATACCCTTTTCCTTCATGACGGCAATGGTTGGCTCTAACAAGGCTGGCGATGCTTCATTGACAAAGACAACATCTGCATCCTCTAAAGCCTGTCGGACATTATCAAGACGGGACATATCCCCATCCACATAGCGAATGCGGTCATCCTGATAAGACAAACGTTGACTGATCTTTCGCCCCGCTAGTGTCAATTTAAAATCGGTTTCTTCTAATACCCGTGGGATAAGAAATCCCGGAATTTGTCCTGCTGCACCAATAATTGCTAATCTCATTGTTTTTCTCCAATTTCTATTTGTTGATTTGTTTTTCCCAGAAGGAAATGGCGTTATCGATCCAACCTTCTGCTACTGTGTCTTTTCCAATGCCAAATCCATGCCTCAACCCTTTATAGATTTGAAACTGGCTGTCAACCCCAAGCTTTTTCAAGTTCTTCATTCGATTTTCCATCACTTGCCAATTGGCAATCCCGTCATTAGTACCACAATTGGCATAGGTCGGTGCATCATCTCTAGAAACAGATGAATAACCAGTATATTGACTAACAACCATGCTGGCTGGCTCTATGGATGTCCTTGTTATACGTTGTAATTCGCTTTTGTTACCTAAGCGAATAGCCATCCTAGCTCCAGCAGAACCACCCCAAAGCGAATACTGGTCAGGGTCTATCTTCAATTCACTGGAGTGACTATAAAGATAATCTAGGGCCTTTGCTAGATCTTCATAGGCCTTCTTGGGGCGATAGATCAGAGCAAAGGCATTGTAGCCTCTTTGGCTTAAGGCCAAGGCTTGTGGGAAACTGTCGTGCAAGGCAGCAACATAATGAAAACCGCCACCTGCATTGACAAGGGCAAATTTCTCATATTCCTTCCCTTTGAAGTAAAACAGCCCTGTTTCTCTCTTACTTGGATCCTTCACCATCTCGTCCTCATCATAAATGGGGAAAAAGATTTGTTCATTTTTTTGAGCACGCTCGAGCAAGTTGTTCAAAACCTCTAAACTGGTCTTTGTTTTCAGGTTTGAATACCAGATAAAATGGTTTGAATCAGTCACATCTTGGACAGTCTCCTCAGGATGAAAGGCCAGCTGAAGCGGAAATAATAAGTGTCCAAATCCTCTAAAACTAGGATGTTGGGTAATTTCTCTAATTTTTGTATCTTTTGTAAATACCATAATTCCTCCTTTAGACAGGAGTCTTCTTGCTCCCTTATTTAATCTAATCTTATTCATACAGCCACCTCCACTTTAGGTCTCTATTTTACAAGTGCTTTAAAAACTAGTACAATAGCAATTAATTAGACTGCTATTCATAAAGTGAATAGTCACAAAGGAGAAGATATGATCAATTTACAGCACCTAGAACAATTGATTACGGTCGCTAAAGAAGGGACACTATCACGCGCAGCTGAGGTTTTGTTGATTTCACAGCCGTCTTTGACCCGTAATATGCGTCAGTTAGAAGACGACTTAGGCGTCCAGCTTTTCCAACGAAGCAAAAACAAACTTTCCTTAACGGAAACTGGTAAATATACTGTTCAACAAGCAGAAGCTTTGCTCAACCATGAGCAGCAATTTTTAAAAAATATCCACCGTTTTTCTCTCCAAGCCACGACTTTATTTGGTGGCATCTCAGCTCCTGGTGTAGAATGGGAAGTGAGGAATCGTTTGGCAGAGCAGGACTTAGAACAAGAAGTCCATATCGAGTTACACGATAATGACTCCCTACTAGAAGGCCTACTTAGTCAGAAATTCCAGTTTATCGTGACAGACTTTCCCATTGAGCATGACGATGTGCTGACAACTGGATTCTTCAAAGAACAACTTTATATTTCCGTTCCACCTGCCCATCCCTATGCCATGCGTGAGGAAATTGCATTGGAAGATCTGGCAAACCTAACCATGCTCTTGCGGTCCGGTTTGGGGATTTGGCAACCACTTGTGGATCAGCTAACACAAACCAAATTTATTGTCCAGACAGATTGGAAAGCCTTTGACGAACTGATCTCTGCGTCTGCTTTGCCAAGCTTTTCAACCAATATCACTCAGGCCATCTCAGACAATCCAACCCAACGTGTGCATGTCCCAATCGTAGATAAGGAAGCCACAAAAACCTTTTACATCTCAACTTTGAAAAAGAATAAAAGTATATTAATGCAATTCACTTGATAGTACAGAAAAGGGGCTGTAACTCTTTATAGTCTAATTTCTCCAATACAGCATCGAGTAACCGCACAGGTGCTGTTTCTTTACACCAATGAAGAGGGCCCTTCAGGGTCCTTTTTCTTAGAAATATAAAAAAACAAGCTATTAGTTAATCATATAAAATCAACTAATAGCTTGTTTAGGTTAAGGGGCTGTTTTGTTACAGCCTCTTTTCTTTATTTGATAAGGATTACTTCCAAATTACTCTAGGTAAAATGATGACCAAGAACGTAAATAGCACCGCCCATATCATGGCAGAAGGAAAGACCGTCAAGGTCAAGACTAAACCTATTAGCTTTATTGCAATTTCAACTAGACCTTCCTTATCTAAAATGTTAAAACAGCTTGCTTCAACAGCATCAGTATTTAGTTTATATAATTCGTGATACATCCAGACGTTACAAGCTGATATCAGAAGAACAATGACCCCATAGAAGGATTGAGCAACTGAATTGTTGAAATCAGCCGCAACCAAGGCTGTGGTGTAGGGGACAAAGGATGAAAAGAAAAGTAAGACAATCGAACTCCAAATCAAATTGGTGTTGATTTTATCAACCATATTCCAACTACGATACAGATTAACCCACAGGATTCCCAACCGGAAGAAAGAAATAGTGTAGGCGAAAAAATTGGTCCGCAAATCCCATAGAGTCTGCCAGCTAAGATGATTCGGCCGTTCTAATTCCAAAACTAAAATCGTCATGATAATCGCCAAGACGGCATCTGTAAAAGCGATTAAACGCTCTTTTGAGATTAAATTCATGTTCACTCCTCCTTAATAAAGAGTATTATACCAAAATTTATTTCTTGTGAGAATAAAGAGTTGTTCTCTCTTTCATATCAAGAACTTCCTGTTAGAGATTTTATCTTTAATTTTTTATATGAATGTAAACTTTTCAAGATTATCCGCCAAAAGCCAAGTAATCACGAGTTAATTCTTGTTGTGGATCAGAGAATATTTGTGCTGTAGCACCCCACTCTACAACTCGGCCATCATTCATAAAGACAGTGTAGTCTGCAATGCGTCTAGCTTGTTGTAAATTATGAGTAACAATGACAATCGTTTGTTTTGCTTTTAACTCTGTTAGCAATGCCTCAATATGCAAGCTGTTTTTTATATCAAGTGCAGAGCATGGCTCATCAAAGAGCATTACTCGAGGATCTACGGTCAAGCTTCGCGCAATACACAGGCGCTGTTGTTGACCACCAGATAAAGAACTTGCCAAGCGCTTCATGTCGCCATTAATTTCGCTATATAATCCAGCCTGCTCTAAACATTGTATCGCTTTAGCCTTTCTGTCTGCCGAGGATAACTCTTTATAATAATTTAGAGCAAATACCATATTATCTTCAATGGTACCAGGAAATACGGTCGGTTGTTGTCCGATAAGACCGATTTGGCGACGTAACATTTGCGGATCCATTGAGTCTACTGATAGGCCATCGTAAATAATTTGTCCATTAGTGACTTTTTTCGGTGCCTGTAAGCTACCGTTAAGCGTAGCTAACAATGTACTTTTACCACAACCAGACGGCCCAATAACAGCCGTAATAGCATGTTCTGTAATAGGCAAGGTTATGTGTTGCAAAATAGGATGCTCATCAATGGACACCTCTATATTTTTAATATCTAATATGATGCTCATCAAGACCGCCCTCCTATCCAGCGACAAATGATATTAATACAAAGTAATATAACCATCAATACAAAGGCTGTAGCATAGGCTAAATCTACCGAATAACCTTCGTTTACCAAAATGTACAAATGATATGGCAAGGCCATAAATGGATCCGTTATATTCGGTATGGACCTCGTATATAATACGGCACCAGTGTACATAATCGGTGCGGTGGCCCCCATCGCATAGGCCGCTCCAAGGGCTATAGCGCTCAATCCGTCGCGCATGGCACTCGGTATGACCATATGCCTCCATATATAACTTGGTGAAAGCCCCATATTGAGAGCCGCCTCATAAGTTTCACGAGGAAACTCATGGAATACTTTCACAAGGCGCAACGTAATAAAAGGTATAACCATTACCGTTAACGTAATCGACGCAGATAACAAGCTTTTATCGATACCCAAATATAAAATCAGTACACTATAACCAAACAAGCCAATCAATACAGATGGTAATCCGGACATACAGCGTAGAGTGAATAAAAAGCATTCTGATTTCCAGCGAGGAATATTGCCATATACCATGTAAAGAGCACAAGGAATACTTACAACAGCCGCCATAGAAGCCGTTAATAAGCCCTCTAAAATACTACCGATTATGGCAGGGAATATGCCCCCTTCTACACCGAGAGGCATGCCCGCTGGGTAGAGCCAGAGGAAATCAACAGTTATTAACGGTCCACCATGATACACAATATAAGTACACGCAGCGATGAGTATTGCCATAACTAGGATTAGACTGCCATAAGCCCAAGTAGCTAATGCAAGATTAGATAACTTCATGATGACCATCCTTTCTAGTTTTCCAAGAATACATATAGACTAGAACATTAGTCAGTATCAAAATGATTAGCAATACTAAAGCTGCTACATATAACCCGCTATAATGCAAGCTATTATACTCTACACTACCCATTTCAAGCGCAATAAGAGATGGAATTGGCTCAGCCTTACCCAGTAAATTAGGCAAGATGGGAGCATTACCGACAACCATCATAACGGCCATGGTCTCTCCCATAGCACGGGAGAAGGCTAGCACAGAACTAAGAATGATTGATCCTTTTGCACTAGGTAGTACGATAGCTTTCATGGTATGCCACGGCGATATACCAAGGCCCAAAGCCGTTTCTTCATAGCGCTGACGATAGGTTTCGATAGACTCCGTACAGTGGGTCACAATATAAGGCAAAATCATAAAAGCTAATACGAGACTAGCCGATAAAATAGACTCACCGGTAGATAAAGAAAATATCGATTGAACGGCAGGAACCACTACTGCTAGACCGATAAAACCAACAATAACCGATGGTATACCGGCGATCATATCTATGGTGGATAAACAAATTTGACGAATACGCGGTGATACGCCTAGACTCAAGCCTACAGAGGTGCCAATCCCCAAGGGCAACGCCCACACCAAAGATAACAGTGATACATAGAGACTAGCAGAAATAATATACGATAGACCTAATACTGGACTCTGCGCCATAGGCTTCCACTCTGTACCGGTTATAATATCCGTCCAAGACATATGTAGCAAAGCGGGCCACGCCTCTATCGCCATATAGAGCACGAGCCCTATATATAAAGCGAGAACGGACACCGCTATAATCGGTACTATGCCAGATGTAACACGATCTGATAAATGCATAGACTCTCCTTTCATAAGAAAAAAGCAAGGCCGCAGCCTTGCTTTTATTCTATCTGATTAGTTTACAGGAACAAAGCCCATTTTATGAATGACTTTACGGCCTTCTTCAGACTTTAAGTATTTTGTGAAAGCGTCTGCTACGCCGCCCATATTACCTTTACCTACGATAAGAAGTGGACGTTGAATCATGTAAGAACCATCAGTAATCGTTTCATCTGTTGGAGCTACACCATTAACTTTGAAAGCAACGATTTGGCCTTTATTTTGACCTAACATACCATAAGATGCATAACCAATAGCATATGGATTTTCTTTAACTTTTGTTACAAGAGCGCCCATAGATGGAGCTTGGATAGCATCTTTAGTTACCTCTACAGAACCCATGATTTTTTGTTGGAATACTTCATGAGCACCGCCGCCAAGGTCACGTGTTACTACGATAATTTCTTGCTCAGGCAAAGATGGATCTACTTGATTCCAAGTTTTGTACTCACCGGAGAAGATTTTAATGATTTCCTCTTTAGTAAGATTATCTTTTATAGCATATAAAGGGTTTTCAGGATTTACAGCAATTGTTAAGGCATCAATACCTACTTTAATTTCATTGTAATCTTTGATTTTTGCCTTTTCGCTATCTTTTACTTCACGGGCTACTAAACCGAAGTCAGCCGTACCATCGATAACAGCCTTAATACCTGTACCAGAACCACCAGAGGATACGTAGATAGTAATATCTTTATCTGGTAAAGAACTATCTGCATGACTCCAAGTTTTATTCTTTTCTGTAAAATCTGTAGCGATCTTAGAAATAACTGGCGCCAATGTGGAGGAACCATTATATGTCAGTTGAGTAGACTGGGAATTTTGATTAGAACCACAACCTACAGTAATAAGCATAGCTGCACCAACACAAGCAGCAAGAATTGCGCGTTTAGTAAAGCCTTTCATATACAATCTCCTTAATAAAAGATGTAGAATAATAATTTTTTAATAACAGTATAATTATAACAAAACAAATCAATTGATTACAATACAACTACAACACTATAGACTACTGTATTTATACAATCCCAAAATACTTACAATACTGAAAGTTATATTTATGCTACATACATTTTACTGCAACATAACTATCTTATAAATTATTTTTATAACATTAACGCTTACTTTTGTGCTATAAATCATTTACATAATTTCTATAGAAATGTTAGTATTATCAATGCAACAGGATTTAGTTATTAATAAAGAAAGGTAATAACTATGTTTTCATTTCTACAACCTAAAGAGGCAAAATCATCTGTACCACAAAGTATGATTATGAATCTATACTATAAATACAGATTCCAATCTCTACTTGGTATTTTTATTGGTTATGCGGCGTATTATATCGTTCGTAACAACTTTGCCTTATCAACTCATTTCTTATCAGATATTCTCCACATGAGCAAAACAGAAATCGGTTTGCTATCTAGTGGTATGCTTATCGCCTACGGTTTAAGTAAAGGCTTTATGAGTAGTCTTGCAGACAAAGCAAGTCCTGCAAAATTTATGGCTTTCGGTCTTATTTGCTGTGCAATTATCAACATTTTTATGAGCTTTGCCGACAGCCTCGCCTTCTTCTTAGTACTAGTAGTTCTTAATGGTTTCTTCCAAGGTTTTGGTGTAGGCCCATCCTTCATTACTCTAGCGAAATGGTATCCAAAACAAGAACGCGGCCGTTATGGTGCAATTTGGAATATCTCACACAATCTTGGTGGCGGTATCGTAGCGCCAATCGTTACGGCTGCACTATATTTCACCACTACAGATCATTGGCAATTAGGTAGCTATGGTATCCCTGCAATCATTGCCATAGTTGTAGCTATCGCTATTTTCTTCTTAATCAAAGAAAGCCCTGAGCGTGAAGGCTTACCACCTACAAGCGAAATCATTGCGGATACGGCTCATAAAGCACATAGAAGCTCTGAGGCACCTCATATGAATACACGAGAAATTTTTGTAAAATATGTATTGAAAAACAAAAATGCTTGGTATGTATCATTAGTAGATACATTTGTTTACATGATTCGTTTCGGTATGCTTACTTGGCTTCCAATTTACCTATTACAAGTAAAAGGTTTCTCCAAAGCAGAGATGTCTGTAGCATTCTTATTCTTTGAATGGGCTGCTATACCTTCTACTATTTTTGCGGGTTACATTTCCGATAAATTCTTTAAAGGTTATCGTATGCCACCAGCAATTATCGCTGTAAGCATTATATTCTTCTGTATCTTTGGTTATTGGCAAAGCGAATCCCTCTTATGGGTTACATTCTTTGCTGCTATCGTAGGTTGTCTAATCTACATTCCTCAATTCCTAGCCTCTGTTCAAACTATGGATATTGTACCTCCATTTGCTGTAGGCTCCGCCGTTGGTCTTCGCGGTTTCATGAGCTACATTGTAGGTGCCAACCTTGGTACAACATTATTCGGTGTATTAGCCGACAAATTTGGGTGGAACGCAGGTTTCTATCTCTTATTGGTAGCATGTATTCTTTGTGTTACATTCTGTGTACTGGCTCACTTTGGTGCAAAAGAATTAGATGCTAAAGAAGCAGAACTCGAACAACTTCAACTAGCTGAAGCTAACTAATAATAACAAAATCCTAAGCAAACTAAAAAGGTAGTAACGTAGATATGTTACTACCTTTTGTTTTAATATAGTATATCCCTGATTTTCTAGATGCTATCTTTTAAAGAGGACAAAAGCCACAATGATACCAATGATTATATTCCCACCTACTATATAAGGCCAGGTAAGGAAATTATGTATATCATGCAGGATTTGAATATCAAACCTTGGCATAAAAATTAGCACATTCGCCAAAATCCAAACGATAGGTCCTACGAACTTCATTATCTTAACCGTATCCATTCTATCTTTAATGGTATCGGTCATCTCTACATCTTTCTCCACAGATACATATTCTTTATTAATGTAAAAGCCTTTTGAATAGTCCGTTTCAAAAGCCCATGCTTCAACAGAAAACGTAGCAGTACCATCAACAATTTCATATTCTTTACATTTGGCAGTATCAGTAGTACCTACATCCACCTCACCCCAAGTGCCCGTTACCATCTTATAACCACTATCTACGGGTTTCATATCTACTGGCTGTGCTTTACCACACAACTTGGAAAACTGGTACGCATCTCTCTTCTTATCCCAACGAAGCCAAAATGCCTTGTTATTACTATGTTTAACTAATTTATACTCATACCATATATGCCCATGAGTATCAATATAGCGTATCTTACCTAGGATCGTATATAAATCACTTCGGATACGCAGAGTTTCGCCATAATTAAATTCCATAATTCGCTCTCATTTATAAACTTACACACACAAATGCATAGTATTAATTACTATGATTGTACATGTAATATAACAGTCTGCCAATATGGGCATAGTAAAAAGGACCTACAGTAGACTGTAGGTCCTTATATATTTTGGTGCGGTTGGAGGGACTTGAACCCTCACGAGCGTACGCTCACCACCCCCTCAAGATGGCGTGTCTGCCATTCCACCACAACCGCATGGAATACAAATGGTGCCTCAGGACAGAATCGAACTGTCGACACACGGATTTTCAGTCCGTTGCTCTACCAACTGAGCTACCGAGGCATGATTTTTTGTAAAAAAAAATGGCGACCCCGATCAGATTTGAACTGACGATCTTCGCCGTGACAGGGCGACATGTTAACCGCTACACCACGGGGCCG
>ENA-OWMY01000216-OWMY01000216.1-metagenome-genome-assembly--contig:-NODE-216-length-18488-cov-5.222861_pt1 | contig 18488 bp, 16 predicted proteins | sample MGYA00245358_ERZ651122 | MGnify/ENA primary metagenome ERZ651122 (study PRJEB26857, sample SAMEA4031752) | metagenome | biome: human; feature: oral; material: saliva | place: Philippines | collected 2014...
TATAAATAGGAATTATCTCACACAAGTAGCACAATAAATTATTAAAAATTTCATGTTCCATAAAAGTTTTTTCATATTTCAACTGATTTTTTACTATTCCATCGTTAAATTCCAGAACATTTCGAATATACATTTCTTCTAGACCGAAACTTCTGATTTCTCTTATTCCTGAAATAGCCTGACTCAAATAAGAATTGCTTTTATTTGTTATTTCTAAAAAAGCCGTTTTTTCCATACCCATTTTTGAATAAAAAAATAAGCAAGGTGAATTGACATAGCATTCTAGACGTCTAAAATAACCGAAATATTTTAACAAGTGTGTGGATAGCTTTATGATTGAGCTGAAAAATATCAGCAAGCAGTTTGATGTGAAGGGCAAAAAAATTACTGCCCTTGACAATGTAAACCTTGAAGTTCCGCAAGGCACGATTTACGGTGTGATTGGGGCTTCTGGTGCAGGAAAGAGCACGTTGATTCGTTGCGTGAATTTATTAGAACGTCCAACGATTGGGCAAGTGATTGTAGGTGGGCAGGATTTAACCGCAATGTCGGATAAAGATCTGATTTTAGCTCGTCGTAACATTGCAATGATTTTCCAGCATTTTAATTTGCTCTCTTCACAAACCGTATTTGAAAACGTAGCGTTACCATTGCGTTTGAATAATACACTGAAAAATCAAGTAGAGAAAAAAGTAAATGAATTACTTGAGTTAGTCGGTTTAACCGAGCGTAAAGATGTTTACCCAAGCAATTTATCTGGCGGTCAAAAGCAACGTGTCGCTATTGCTCGTGCGTTAGCTTCTAATCCGAAAGTGTTGCTTTGCGATGAGGCAACCAGTGCATTAGATCCTGCAACTACGCAATCGATTCTGCAGCTTTTAAAAGACATAAACAAACGTTTAGGCTTAACTATCTTGTTGATTACCCACGAAATGGAAGTAGTTAAACGCATTTGTGATCGTGTGGCAGTAATTGATAAAGGTCAGCTGATTGAAACGGGTTCAGTAAGTGAGATTTTCTCTAATCCGAAAACCGCATTGGCTCAGAAATTTATTCAATCGACTTTCCATATTGAACTTCCACCAGAGTATATGGAGCAGCTTTCTGCCCAGCCAACCTCAGAGAAAAATAAACCGATTATTAAGTTTGAATTTACAGGGCGTTCCGTTGATGCACCATTGCTCTCGCACGCATCAAAACGTTTCGGCATTGATTTTAGCATTTTGATGTCGCAAATTGATTATGCAGGCGGTGTGAAATTTGGCTTTGTGATTGCAGAAGTTACAGGCGAAGAAGAGGCGATTTCAGAAGCAAGATTTTATTTAATTGATAATAATGTAAAAGTTGAGGTGCTAGGTTATGTGGAATGATTTTCTCAATGAACTTACTCCGCAGATGTGGCAACTCGTGGCTTCATCAACGGTAGAAACCATTTATATGGGCTTTGTTGCAACATTGCTCTCTGTTGTGATTGGCTTGCCGATTGGTTTTTTTGCTTTTTTAACAGGTAAAGGCGAGATTTTAGAGAACCAACGTGCACACCAGATTTTAGATATTATTATCAATATCGGTCGTTCTGTGCCGTTTATTATTTTGTTAATTGTGTTGTTGCCTTTCACCCGTTTAATTGTCGGCACAACATTAGGCACAACGGCTGCTATCGTGCCATTAAGTGTGTCTGCCATTCCATTTTTTGCACGTTTAACCGCCAATGCGTTACTCGAAATTCCAGCGGGTTTAACCGAAGCGGCAAAATCAATGGGGGCGACAAATTGGCAGGTAGTGACCCGCTTCTATTTGCCAGAATCTTTACCCATTTTAATCAACGGCATCACATTAACGCTTGTAGCGTTAATTGGTTATTCAGCAATGGCTGGTGCTGTTGGTGGTGGTGGTTTAGGTAACTTGGCTATCAGTTACGGCGAACACCGTAATATGGTGTATGTGAAATGGATTGCAACGGTCATTATTGTCGCGATTGTAATGATTTCTCAAAAACTAGGTGATCATTTAGCGAAGAAATATGACCATCGCTAAGATCAATTTGTTATTTAACACAACATCTCTATGAGGTATTTATGAACTTTAAAAAAGTATTAAGTGTTGCATTCGTTTCAGCATTAGCTTTAACCGCTTGTAACGAAGAGAAAAAAGCAGAAACTGCTCAAGCTCCAGCAGCTCAACCTACTCAAAAAATCAAAGTAGGCGTAATGTCGGGCCCTGAACACACAGTGGCAGAAAAAGCTGCTCAAATTGCCAAAGAAAAATATGGCTTAGATGTGGAGTTCGTTTTATTTAACGATTACGCATTACCGAATACAGCAGTAAGTAAAGGTGATTTAGATGCAAACGCATTCCAGCACAAGCCTTATTTAGACAAAGATACCGCATCTAAAGGTTTAGATAACCTTGAAATCGTGGGTAACACTTTCGTGTATCCATTAGCGGGTTATTCTAAAAAAATTAAATCAGTCAGCGAATTACAAGATGGTGCAGTGGTTGCCGTACCAAATGATCCAAGTAACCTTGCACGTGCGTTAATCTTGTTAGAAAAACAAGGCTTAATCAAATTAAAAGACAACACAAACCTATTCTCAACAGCGATTGACATTGTTGAAAATCCGAAAAACTTAAAAATCCAAGAAGTAGATACTTCAGTGGCAGCGAAAGCGTTGGATGATGTAGATTTAGCTGTAGTGAACAACACTTACGCAGGTCAAGTAGGTTTAAGTGCAAATGATGGCGTATTTGTGGAAGATAAAGATTCTCCATATGTAAACATCATCGTGGCACGTAAAGATAACAAAGACAGCGACAATGTGAAAAACTTTGTGAAAGCATACCAAACTGAAGAAGTGTTCCAAGAAGCACAAAAACACTTCAAAGATGGTGTAGTAAAAGGCTGGTAATTTACAGATTAATATCACTCAAGCGGTTGAATTTTGTTTATGTTTTGCAAAATTTAACCGCTAATTTTTTCCCTCAAATAAGGATTTAACATGAAATTAACAAAATTATTAGGTGTAGTACTGGTTTCTGCATTAGCATTAACTGCTTGTAAAGAAGAAAAAACAGCGGCATAAGAGCCATTAAAAGTCGGCGTGATGACAGGTTCTGAAGCACAAATGACTGAAGTAGCCGTGAAAGTGGCTAAAGAAAAATATGGCTTAGATGTACAGTTAGTGCAATTTACGGAATATACTTAACCAAATGCTGCATTAGATAAAAAAGATTTAGATGCTAACGCATTCCAAACAGTGCCTTATTTAGAGCAAGAAAGTAAAGATCGTGGCTATAAAATGGCTGTGATCGGCAATACTTTATTATGGCCAATTGCCGCTTATTCTAAAAAAATCAAAAACTTAGGTGAGCTAAAAGACGGTGCAATCGTAGCAATTCCAAACAACCCGAGTAATACAGGTCGTGCGTTATTATTACTTCAAGCTCATGGTTTAATTAAATTAAAAGATCCAAAAAATTTATTCTCTACTGAGAATGACATTATCGAAAATCCGAAAAACATTCAGATTAAACAAGTAGATACCGTGTTATTAACCCGTTCATTAGATGATGTAGATTTAGCGGTTATCAACAACACCTATGCAGGTCAAGCAGGTTTAAGCCCAGAAAAAGATGGCATTATTGTGGAATCAAAAGATTCTCCATATGTAAACTTAGTGGTTAGTCGTGAAGACAATAAAGACGACCCACGTTTGCAAACCTTCGTAAAAGCCTTCCAAACCGAAGAGGTATTCCAAGAAGCGTTAAAATTATTTAACGGCGGTGTAGTGAAAGGTTGGTAATTATTGGCGTTTTAGTGATGATGGATTTAAAAACCATTTAAATAAAAAGAGTTGCTAAGATTTGAAAAATAAACATTAGCAACTCTTTTGTCTTACTAAATTAAGTTCTAATTTTCTTCTTTAATATGTCCAATCTCCAAATGCACCACATCCACTAAATCAGATGGGCTCACTTGGAAGGCTTGACCGAACCCTTTAACGAATAGGCCTTGGCTTGGTGTGAAGCCGAAGAGTTTAAAGTCAGCATTTTGTGCTAACTCATCAATTAAATCGCCGTGACGAGCTTTAAGTTCGGCTAAACAAGCTTGACCTTCTTCTGAAAGTTTATCAATCACTTGCGAAGTTGCATCAAAACTTAACCGCTTACGGGCAAAAATTTGACGGCTTAAGTTCTCATCTTCAATCAACATCAACGATACTTTTGGTACTTTTTGTAGATTGCGAGCGTGGCGGGCAATTTCTGAAATTAACACCACATATTTGCCATTATGAATTACAAACGGTGCATAACTGACGTTTGGGTTGCCTTCTTCATCTAAAGTGGCAAGCATAATGGTGCGAGATTGTTCTTTCAACTCTTGAATTTGTGGTCCTAAGCGGTTCTGTAGTACTTCTTGACGAGCAGTCATTGTTTTCTCCTTAATAAAAATCCCTATTGAAAGGCATTGAATTTTTCCACTTGTTCAGGGAAAAGTTGGCGTTGCTCATCACGCCCTAAATATACTTTAAAAATGGTCTCACCGTTATGAGCAATAAAGGCGATGTTGTAGCTCTCTTTACCACGAAAAGGCAGGCTAACAAAGGCAATTTGAGCAATGCCATCTAATTTCAAATGCCCGTGCAACGCACCTTGGTTGCCTTTCATATTCAGATTGTAGTAGCCACGTCCTACAATACCTTCGGGGAAACGATCTTTAATTTCAAAGATCGAACCGCATTTTTCAATAATTGTGGTAAACGTACCCCATTGGGCGATTTGGGCAAAAATCTCTTCGGCACGATTTGCCTCAAACACACGCACAAATTGTTCTGGCAATGCAACCAAAATTTCACCTTCAGGCAGCCCGAAATGAGCCGCCATATCAAGAGTAATAGCCTGTGGATTTTCCGCAATATAAGCGGTGATCTTTTCTGTGAGATTTGTCATTTTTCAATAAAACCCTACCGCTTATTGAGCTGCCTCTTGTTTAATTGCACCAAATACACCGCGTGATTTATCAGCTTCATTAGTGAATATACCCGATAACTCTTTGGCATTTTCACCGAAGAAACCACCTTGAGTTTTAACGCCATTTACTTCACCAGCGAAACTGTTACCTGTAATTTTGCCGCCGAAGTTCATTTCAGGTACTGCATTTCGGTTTTGATCGATCTTAATTGCTACAGTTTTTTTATCAAAGTCTGCGGTTGCTGTCATTTTCGCACGTTCATTATTTGCACCATCTTTCAAATAAACCGCACCACCTAAATATTCTGCTTTTCCTGCTGTCGGAATTTGTTTTACATCGGTCGGATTACCTTGAACATAAAGATATTGTTTACCAGTATTATTATCTACATAAACACCAAAAGCGGTTGATTTGAGATTGCTATTACTTTGGATTGTTTGTCTATCTTTTCTTAAGTTATAAGGATCTTCATATTCTTCATAAGTCCAAGGATCAATTTCGCCCGCAGTTTTAATAATGCTTGGAATCCTAATGATCGTATTGCCATTTACTACAGCAAGCTCCGAAATGTCGTGAGAAAGAGGGCGCCCAATTGTGCTATTCTCCATTACAGCCCCAGAAATAAGATCTGTCATAACCCCTGTTCTTCCACCAAAAATTTGATCGCTAACAGGAATTCGTGCTTTTTCATCTGCACTTAAATTCTCAAGTTGTTTTAGACGCTCTTCAGCTACTTTTCTTTCAGCTTCTGCTTTTGCTTGTTGTTCTTTTAATGCTTCGGTTGCTTTGTTCGCTAATTCGACATCTTGCTGAGCTTTGCTAAGACCTTGTTGTGCTTTGGCTAATTCTTCAGCTGCTTTTTTAGCTTGCTCATCAAGTTCTTTTAATTTTTGTTGTTGCTCAGCACTAAGTTTAGAGCTTTCTGCTTTGTTTGATTCGGCTTCTTTTTGTGCTTTATCTAGATCTTGTTTAGCTTTAACAAGTTCTTCTGTAGTTTTTTGAACCTGAGATTCTAAGTTTTTTAAACTATTTTGGTTGGCTTCGTTTTGTTTTGCATTCTCAAGTTGAGAAGTTTTTTGTTCAAGAATTGCTTGTGCTTGTTTAGTTTTTAACTCGGCTAATTCTTTAGTGATGTTAGCAAGTTGAGCTGTAAGTGTAGTAACTTCTGCTTGGGCTTTATCAGCTTGAGCCTTTGCAGTGTTGTAGCTAGATTGATTATTTTGAGCTTGCTGTTGGGCATCTTTAACCTGTTGGTTAAGTTCAACTAGCTTTTTGGTTAAAGTAGTTTCAGTTTTACGAAGCTGTTCTGAATTATCAGTACCGCCTGAACTTGATGAACAAGCTGCTAAAAACACAGAACAGGAAAGTGCGATAAGGGATAGTTTAAATTTATTCATAATAAAAACCTATTTTGAGAGTAGAGTAAAATTTTAGCTAGAATAAAACAAATAGAAATGATTTGCAATACCTCTTGTAAAACTTATTAAATTTTCGTAAACTGGTTTCATATCTTATTTACATTTTAGGTGAAAATATGGCTCGTCAATTTGCTCTTTCATTGGGTGCAATCTGTGTTGCAGTTGCATTAAATAGCTATGCAGAAGAAGGAATAACGCTTGGTACTGTACATGTAGAGGGTACACAAGTAAAAGCGAATCAAATCAAAAAAACACGTAAGGCAATTCAAGAGGAATTGATTGCGAATAACCACGATTTAGTACGTTATACGACAGATGTGGGAATTAGCGATAATGGTCGTCGAGCAAAAGGTTTTGCTATGCGAGGTGTTGAGGGTAACCGTGTAGGGATTAGCGTTGATGGCGTAAATTTACCTGATTCTGAAGAAAACTCTCTTTATGCCCGTTACGGCAACTTCAACAGCTCACGTTTAGCGATAGATCCTGAATTGGTGCAAGGCATTGATATTATGCGAGGCTCAGATTCGTTTAATTCGGGCAGTGGCTCATTAGGTGGTTCGGTTAACTATCGTACACTGGGGGCGGATGATATTGTTTTCCCCGAAAACAACTGGGGTATATTGCTGAAAAATAGTTATGCAAGTAAAAACCGTGAATGGACACATACGGCAGGAGTAGGCTATAAAGATGATAAGTTTGATATGGCACTACTTTATTCCTATCGTGACGGTCAAGAAATGAAAAGTGCTGGTAATGGAGAAGATATTAAAGGTTGGGCAAGAGGCGTGCCAGATCCTGCTAATCACAAAAACCGTAGCTATTTAGCAAAATTGAGCTATTTTATTACACCATCGCATAAAGTGAGTCTCTCTTTTAATGCTCAACGCGATAATAACTTTGTTGATGAAAAATCCTATGGATTGAGCTTATGGCGTGAAGTCAATGATATTGGTAAACGTTATAACGGTAATGTGGCTTATGAATATTTCCCAGAAAATAATCGCTTCCTAAGCTATTTAAAGACTGAAATTGATTTACAAGAAATTGATATTGCTTCTGAAAATACCAAAGGGATTTCATTGCCATATCGCTCTTTTGTTGAACTACAAGATACACATATGAAAAATAAATTTAAGCGTTTTTCTATGCGTGTTGATTCAATGCCGTGGGAAAGCCGATTCGGTACGCATAAATTTACCGCTCGTTCGTCAATTTCACAAAAAGATTTCGAAAATGAAAACAACCACCACTATTTTAGTGGTGAAAGTGATGCTGAGAGCATTCAACATCCCGTCAGAACACGTTCATTTAGTGCACAATTACAAGACAAAGTGACTTGGAATGAGATGTTCTCAAGTCAGCTAGGTATTCGTTATGACTGGGATCAACTCGTACCCCAAGATTTAAAAACAACGTGCCGAGCTTGCTCTGCAAAACCTGCTTCTAACACATTCCAAAGTGTGAGCGGCTCATTAGGACTTGACGCACAACTCAATGAAACGTGGAAAGTGGGTTACAATGTTTCAACGGGTTATCGTGTTCCTACTGCATCGGAAATGTATTTTTCCTTTAACCACCCAGCAGGTAACTGGTTTCCTAACCCCAAATTAAAAGCAGAACAAGCACTCAATAATTCGATTCATATTCAGGCAGAGCATCGTTTGGGTTCATATAATTTAAACCTGTACCATAGCCGCTATAAAGATTTCTTAACTGAACAAGAATCTGCGTTTGAAAAGATTAACCCTTACTATTTCGAAGATTCCAGAAGTGGTGCTGCATTTTATACAACGCTTGCTCAACAAGCCGTCAATATTGATCGGGCAACCGTATCAGGTGTGGAATTAACAACTAAAACGAATCTAGATCAAGTTGTGTCTTTTATTCCTGAAGGCTGGAAATTTTTGGCGAATTTAGGTTATTCGAAAGGTCGCTTAAAAGGCACTGAAGCAAGCATGCTTTCTATTCAACCAATTAAAGTAATTTTAGGTTTTGGTTATGAAGATCCTGAAGACCGTTGGGGCTTAAATGCAAGAGCAACCTATTTAGGTGCGAAAAAGGCTAAAGATGCACAAATTATCGATTATTCTTCATTAAGAAAAGAAGTGAAAACGTATCCATATCTCAATGGTTCAGCAACGTTATTTGACGTATATGGTTTCTATAAAGTGAACAAACACGTTATTTTACGTGCAGGTATCTACAATATTCTAAACCGTAAATACCATACTTGGGACGTATTACGTGGCATCAACCAATTCAGCACAACCAATGCCGTTGACCCACAACGCAAAGGCTTAGAACGTTTCTATGCCCCAGGTCGCAATTTTGCAGGAGCGGTTGAAATTCGTTTCTAGTTTGTAAATCATTAGAAGTAAAAAATCCCACGTTTTGTGTGGGATTTTTCGTTCTAGTCTAAAATTTCAATTACAGAGTGTTCGTTTAGACCCCTCACTTGAGTGCCTTTTCTCGCTCGTTCCCCGCGGTATTTCTCAATATCGGCAGGTTTTAGGGTGATTTTGCGTTTGCCTGAAACAAATATAAGCGATTGATTTGGTTTAAGTAATAATAAATGAGCCAAATATTCTTCGCCTGATTTTGCAGCTTGGGCGGAAATATTGATAATTTTGTTTCCTTTGCCTTTGGAAAGAGTCGGTAGTTCGCTTAATGGGAATACCAACATTCTACCCACATTACTGATCGCTACAAGAGAGCATTTTTCTTCCAGCGAGACAAGTTGTGGCGGTAGTGCTTTTGCATTTTCTGTTAAAGAAATGACCGCTTTACCCGCCTTGTTACGAGAGATTAAATCTTCAAAAGTACAAATGAAACCATAGCCCGAGTTGGATGCCATCAAAACATTTTCGGTAGGTTGTCCCATTAAGACTTGCTGAATTTCTGCACCTTCTGGCAAGGTAATCTTACTTGTAAGTGGCTCGCCTTGTGAGCGAGCAGAAGGCAGTGAGGTTGGATCAATCGTATAAGCTCGTCCCGTGCTATCTAAGAATACTACAGGTTGATTGTTGCGACCGTGAGCGTGAGCCAGATATTGGTCGCCAGCACGATATGCTAAGCCTTTTACGTCAATGTCGTGCCCTTTCGCACAACGTACCCAACCTTTTTCCGATAAAATGACGGTAACATCTTCAGTTGGTGTGAGATTAGCCTCTGAAATCGCTTTTGCTTCCGCACGCTCTACAAAAATTGAACTGCGTGGTGAAGCGAATGTTTTTGCATCAGTTTGAATTTCTTTTCTAATAAGTGTATTTAAGCGACGTTCTGAACCTAATAGAACTTGTAATTCATCTCGCTCTTTTTCTAGTGCATTTTGTTCTGCTTTAAGCGTGGTTTCTTCCAGTTTAGCTAAGTTACGTAAGCGTAGGTTTAAAATCGCATCGGCTTGAATTTCGCTTAACCCAAAACGAGCCATTAACACGGCTTTAGGTTCATCTTCATTGCGGATAATTTCAATCACTTCGTTAATGCTTAAAAACGCAATGATTAACCCCTCAATGATATGCAAGCGGTCTAAAATTTTGTCTAATCGATAATTTAGACGACGGGTTACCGTTGTACGGCGGAAACTCAGCCATTCGGTCAGAATAGTGTGCAGATTTTTCACTGCAGGTTTTCCATCTAAACCAATCATATTCATATTGATGCGGAAGCTTTTTTCGAGCTCTGTCGTTGCAAAAAGATGATCCATTAATGCATCAAAATCAATGCGATTTGAGCGAGGGATAATCACGATCCGAATCGGATTCTCGTGATTTGATTCATCGCGAACATCATCCACCATTGGCAGTTTTTTGTTCTTCATTTGAGCAGCAATTTGCTCAATGATTTTTGAGGGTGAGGTTTGATATGGCAGTGCGTTAATTACAATTTTGCCATCTTCTTTTTGCCAAACTGCACGAGCTTTGATTGAACCACGTCCTTGTTCATAGATTTTTGCGATCTCAGATTTTGGTGTGATAATTTCTGCTAGCGTTGGGTAGTCAGGGCCTTGCACTACACTTAAAATATCCGTTAATGTTGCATTTGGGTTATCCAACAACATCATACAGGCATTTGCTAATTCATTAATATTGTGAGGAGGAATGTCGGTTGCCATTCCAACAGCAATCCCTGTTGAGCCATTTAATAAAATATGTGGCAAGCGAGAAGGGAAGGTAACAGGTTCGATTTTTGAACCGTCAAAATTCGGTTTGAAATCTACCGTGCCTTGATCAATTTCAGAAAGTAAAATGGACGAAAATTTTGTTAAGCGTGCTTCAGTATAACGATACGCCGCGGCATCATCTTCTAAGCTACCCCAGTTTCCTTGACCATCAATTAGCGGGTAGCGGAAGGTAAAATCTTGTGCCATTCCCACCATTGCACCATAACAAGCAGAGTCACCGTGCGGGTGGAATTTACCCAACACATCACCCACGGTGCGAGCTGCTTTGGCATATTTTGCATTGGCATTTAAGCCTAGCTCAGACATAGCATAGATAATGCGACGTTGTACAGGTTTTAAGCCATCGCCAATAAACGGCAATGCTCTGTCCATAATCACATACATTGAATAATTGAGGTAAGCGTCTTCGGTAAAACGCTTAATTGGCATTTGTTCAACGCCTTCGTAATTGATAATGGTATTGCTCATAATCTTGCTTATATTTTTAACAAAAACGTTTTATTTTCTATGATTTGTGGATATTTGTCCATTATAAAAAGCCAAGCGGCCGAATTTGGGCAGAAATTTGCAAGAAACAGGGCGATTTGCGGTGAATTTTGTAAAAAGCAAAAATAGTAGGCGATTTTGTAAGAAAAAAGGGGTATACTACGAGCGTTTTATTTCGAATTTGTAGAGGCGGCTATCAAAAGCGATCTTGCGAGATTGTTTTTGCTAGTCGCAATTTGTAAGAAATAAAACTAAATTTTAATTTTATTTGAAGGATTTAGTTATGACTCCAATTGTAAGACAATTTAAATATGGTCAGCATACTGTGACCTTAGAAACAGGTGCAATTGCACGCCAAGCAACGGCAGCAGTAATGGCAAGTATGGATGATACAACAGTTTTCGTGACTGTTGTGGCAAAAAAAGATGTTAAAGAAGGTCAAGATTTCTTCCCTTTAACCGTTGATTACCAAGAGCGCACTTACGCAGCGGGTCGTATCCCTGGTGGTTTTTTCAAACGAGAAGGTCGTCCATCTGAAGGTGAAACATTAGTAGCTCGTTTAATCGACCGTCCTGTTCGTCCTCTTTTCCCAGAAGGTTTTTTCAACGAAATTCAAGTAATTGCAACAGTGGTTTCTGTTAACCCTCAAATTAGCCCAGACTTAGTGGCGATGATCGGTGCTTCAGCAGCACTTTCACTTTCTGGTGTACCGTTCAATGGCCCTATCGGTGCAGCACGTGTTGGTTTTATCAACGATCAATTCGTATTAAACCCAACCACTTCAGAACAAAAATTAAGCCGTTTAGACTTAGTTGTGGCAGGTACAGACAAAGCGGTGTTAATGGTGGAATCTGAAGCGGATATTTTAACGGAAGAGCAAATGCTTTCAGCGGTGGTATTCGGTCATCAACAACAACAAGTGGTGATTGAGAACATCAAAGAATTCGTAAAAGAAGCAGGCAAACCACGCTGGGATTGGGTTGCACCAGAGCCAAATACAGATTTGATCAACAAAGTGAAAGAGTTGGCAGAAAGCCGTATCGGTGATGCTTATCGTATCACTGAAAAACAAGCACGTTACGAACAAATCGACACTATCAAAGCAGAAGTAATTGCTACTTTAACCACAGAAGATGAAACCGTTTCTGAAGGTGCAATTATTGATATTATTACTGCATTGGAAAGCCAAATCGTACGTAGCCGTATCATTGCAGGCGAACCTCGTATTGATGGTCGTACCGTTGATACCGTGCGTGCATTAGATATCTGCACAGGCGTATTACCACGCACTCACGGTTCAGCAATCTTTACTCGTGGCGAAACTCAAGCATTAGCAGTGGCGACTTTGGGTACAGAACGTGATGCACAAATCATTGATGAATTAACGGGCGAGAAATCAGACCGCTTCTTATTCCACTACAACTTCCCTCCATACTCAGTGGGTGAAACAGGTCGCATTGGTTCTCCAAAACGTCGTGAAATCGGTCATGGTCGTTTAGCTAAGCGTGGTGTGTTAGCAGTAATGCCAAGTGCAGAAGAATTCCCATATGTTGTGCGTGTGGTATCTGAAATCACTGAGTCAAACGGTTCTTCTTCAATGGCTTCTGTGTGTGGTGCTTCTCTTGCGTTAATGGATGCGGGTGTGCCAATTAAAGCAGCAGTTGCAGGCATCGCAATGGGCTTGGTAAAAGAAGAAGAGAAATTTGTAGTGCTTTCAGATATTTTAGGTGATGAGGATCATTTAGGCGATATGGACTTTAAAGTGGCGGGTACACGTGAAGGTGTGACTGCACTTCAAATGGACATCAAAATTGAAGGTATCACCCCTGAAATTATGCAAATTGCTTTGAACCAAGCGAAAGGTGCACGTATGCATATCTTAAACGTGATGGAACAGGCAATTCCAGCTCCGCGTGCGGATATTTCAGACTACGCACCGCGTATTCATACAATGAAAATTGATCCGAAGAAAATCAAAGATGTGATTGGTAAAGGTGGTGCAACTATTCGTGCATTAACTGAAGAAACTGGCACATCAATCGACATTGACGACGATGGTACAGTAAAAATTGCAGCAACGGACAACAATGCAGCGAAAACTGTTATGGCTCGTATCGAAGAAATCGTGGCAGAAGTGGAAGTGAATGCAATTTATAAGGGTAAAGTGACTCGAGTGGTTGATTTCGGTGCATTTGTTTCGATTCTAGGCGGCAAAGAAGGTCTGGTTCACATTTCACAGATCACAGATGAACGTGTTGAACGTGTTGCAGATTACCTTTCAGTAGGACAAGAAGTGATGGTGAAAGTGGTTGAAATTGACCGACAAAACCGCATTCGTTTAACAATGAAAGATGTAAACAACGTGGAAGCAGAAGTTGCAACGCCAGTTGAAGAACAAGCTGAATAACCCGCTTATCGATCAACCTCTTGGCAACAAGGGGTTGGTCATTTTTAGCTATTTTCTAGGGCCGATTTTCTAGGGTAGTGACTTTAAGGCTGTTTATTACTTATGTTACAACAGACTAAAATTTTTCGTTTTTTTTCACTCAGTTTATTTATTATTTTATTTCTGGCAGGTTGTGCTAACCGTTCATCAGAAATGATTTCAACAGATAAATTGGCGTTAGCTGAGTTAAATCCGCAACTTCGTTTTGATCAAGAAGTGATGATCGTACGTTTAACCCAAGTGTTGCAAGAAGCAAAATTAACGGATGATGACCGTGCAGATCTCTATTTTGAGCGGGGTGTGATTTACGATAGCTTGGGATTGTGGTCGCTTGCACGTTATGATTTCAACCAAGCCATTTCGCTTAATCAGAAAATGACAGCCGCCTATAACTATATGGGTTTATATCTGTTGTTAGAAGATGATTACGATAGCTCGGTTGATGCCTTTAATGCGGTGTTAGATTTAGATCCTGATTATGCTTATACCTACCTTAACCGAGGTTTAGCATTTTATTACAGCGGTCGATATTCAGAAGCTCAGCGTGACTTATTGCATTTTTATAATGAAAATCCAGCTGACCCATACCGTGTTTTATGGCTTTATTTCAATGAGTTGGAGTTAACTCCACAAGAAGCAAAAAATAATTTAATTGCTCGTGCTAAAAAAATCTCTGATGAATTTTGGGGCAAAAATGTGGTGGATTATTTCTTAGGTAATATCTCATTGAAACAACTTCGGAAAAAAATGGAAGCACAAGCTCAGTCAAATATGGCTGCTTATGCGGAAATGCTTACCGAAACTTACTTTTATTTAGCAAAACAAAAACTCAAATTGAATCAAAAAGATGAGGCAATCAGTCTCTTCCGTCTTGCTTTAGCAAATCAAGTGTTTAACTTTGTTGAGTATCGTTTTGCCTTGTTTGAACTCTCACAGCTTCGTAATAACGAAAGCATCAATAATGTTCAAACACCCACCATTGTTGGGGATAATTAGGGACGCAAGCGGTCGATTTTGCAAAAAATCTTGCAGATCTTACCGCTATACTCATATGACAAGTTATAAAAAGCACTGATTGCTTTCTATTTATTTTTCTTGCCTAAAGCTCAACAATATTATTTTGACTCGTTTCTTCAAATTGATTGAAGGAACTTCCTTTTTATTTGGAATTTTATGACTGAAACAACAATGACTTTTGCCGATTTAGGCTTACCACAATCTATTCTTGATGCTGTAAATGATATGGGTTTTGTAACCCCATCGCCAATCCAACAAGAGTGTATTCCTCACTTATTAAATGGTCGCGATGTACTTGGTATGGCACAAACGGGTAGTGGTAAAACGGCTGCATTTTCTCTCCCGCTTCTTGCTCAAATCGATACTGAAGCTCGTCATCCGCAAATGCTCGTGATGGCTCCAACTCGCGAACTTGCGATTCAAGTAGCAGACGCATGTGAGCAATTTACGAAAAATATGCGTGGCGTTCACGTAGTCACCGTTTATGGTGGACAACGTTACGACATTCAATTACGTGCCTTAAAACAAGGTTCACAAGTGGTTGTAGGGACACCAGGTCGTATTTTAGACCATATCAACCGTGGCACATTAGATTTGTCGCAACTTAAATTCATCGTATTAGATGAAGCGGACGAAATGTTGCGTATGGGCTTTATTGATGATGTTGAAACGGTGATGGCAGAATTACCAGAACAGCACCAAACGGCACTATTCTCTGCGACAATGCCTGAGCCAATTCGCCGTATTACCAAACGCTTTATGAACGATCCGCAAGAAGTGAAAATCAAAGCGACTCAGCGTTCAGCACCAGACATTACTCAAAGCTACTGGTTAGTAAATGGCTTCCGTAAAAATGATGCGTTATTACGCTTCTTAGAAGTGGAAGAATTTGATGCGGCGATCATCTTTACTCGTACCAAAACAGGTACGATTGATATTACCGAACTTTGCGAACGCAACGGCTATCGCACTGCAGCGTTAAACGGTGATATGACCCAACAAGCCCGTGAGCAGACTTTAGATAAACTAAAATCAGGTCGTTTAGATATTTTAGTGGCAACAGACGTAGCTGCACGTGGTATCGACATCGAACGCATCAGCCTTGTGGTAAACTACGATATTCCGCTTGATGCAGAATCTTACGTACACCGTATTGGTCGTACAGGTCGTGCAGGTCGTTCTGGTCGTGCATTATTATTTGTTGAACCGCGTGAGCGTCGTTTATTACGCAATATCGAACACCTTATCAAAAAACCAATTGATGAAGTGGCGATTCCAAATCACGAAATCCTAATGACAAAACGCCGTGAGAAATTTAAAGCACGTATTGAAGCACAATTAGAACACCACGATTTAGAAAAATATCGTGCATTATTGGAAGATTTATTTACTGGAGATCAAGATCACGAAGAATTAGCTGCAGCAATGATGATGTTGTTGCAAGAAAAACAAAAACTGATTCTTCCTCCAGATCCAGTAGTTAAACCAAGCCGTGAACGTGGTCGCCGTGACCGCAATGAACGTGGTGATCGCCGTGATGACCGCCGCAGCGGACGCGAACAACGCGAAGGTACAGGTGTAGCGATGGATTTATACCGCATTGAATTAGGGCGTGAAGATGGCGTGGAAGTGCGTCATATTGTAGGTGCGATTGCAAATGAGGGCGATATTAGCAGCCGTTTCATTGGACATATTAAATTGCACGACACTTATTCAACCATTGAGTTACCGCAAGGTATGCCAAACCATCTAGTGCAACACTTTGCTCAAAAAGCACGCGTGTTAAACAAACAGATGCAAATGTCGTTGTTAGGCCCTGTTGATGGTGCGAACAGCCAACCATTTGAAGGGCGCGGTCGTGGTGAACGTAACGATCGCCGTCGTGATCGAAGCTTTAACGATCGCAAAAAAGGTGGTTTTAAAGAGAAACGTTTTAACGATCGTGGTCGTCGTTAATTTATAGCCTTAGTCTATACACATTGAAACAGCCCCATTGGGGCTGTTTTTGTAACCAGATGACACAGATTTTTAACTATGTTCATTCAATCCATTCAAAATAGCTGTACGCTAGATTATTCCGAACAAGATAAATTTTGGTTAGAATATGCCTTGAACCTTGCTGATAAAGCCGAGGCATTAGGCGAAATTCCCGTTGGAGCGGTGTTAGTTGATAAAGAGGGCAATAAAATTGGCGAAGGTTGGAATCAGTCTATTTTACAAAACGACCCAACTGCTCATGCCGAAATTTTAGCCATTCGCCAAGCAGGAGAGCATTGCCAAAATTATCGTCTGTTAAATTGCACCCTTTATGTTACACTTGAGCCGTGTACGATGTGTGCAGGTGCGATTCTGCATAGCCGTATTAGGCGATTAGTGTTTGGGGCAAATGACTATAAAACAGGTGCTATTGGCTCCCGTTTTCATCTGTTTGAAGATTTCAAAATGAACCACTTGCTTGAAATTCGAGGCGGATTACTTCGAGAAAAATGTAGCCAGAAAATGAGTGCATTTTTCAAAAAAAGACGGTTAGAGCAGAAGCAAGCAAAATAAGAGAAGAAGGAAGAATAATATGGCAACTTATATCGTAGGCGACTTACATGGCTGTTTCAAAGAGTTTCAAATGCTGTTAGAAAAAGCCCAGTTTGATGAAAAACAAGATGAAATTTGGCTCACGGGCGATTTAGTTGCTCGTGGTGATGATTCGTTAGCTTGTTTACGTTTCGTAAAAAATTTAGGCGAAAAAGCACAAACTGTGCTAGGTAACCACGATTTGCATCTTCTTTCTACCTTGTTAGGCATAAAACGGGTTAAGCCTTTGGATAAAGTTGAACCGATTTTTAAGGCACTGGATCGTGATGAATTGCAAAACTGGCTCAGAAATCAACCGCTTATGGTGCAACACCCAAAGTATGGCTTTCTACTTGTGCATGCAGGCATTAGCCCAGAATGGGACTTATCTACGGCAACTCAGTGTGCAAGAGAAGCGGAAGCTTTGTTAAAGAGCGAAAATTATGCTAATTACATCGCTCAAATGTACGAGAATCACCCTGATCATTGGGATAACAATTTACAGGGCATTGATCGCTGGCGTTATATCGTGAATGTATTTACTCGAATGCGTTTCTGCTACTTAGACAAGCGGTTAGATTTTACTTGCAAATTGCCAATTGAAGATGCTCCAGCCGAATTAAAAGCGTGGTTTGAATTGGATAATCCTTTATTTAAACAGCAAAATATTATCTTTGGGCATTGGGCAAGTCTAATGGGAAAATGTGCTCGTCCAAATATTTATGCGTTAGATACAGGCTGTGCGTGGGGCAATCATCTCACGATGGTGAGGTGGGAAGATAAGCAGGTTTTTACGCAAGTACGGTTAGGTTCTTAGCATTAGAGTATTTCATTGCATAGTAATACAAGCAGTTGCTGAGTTTGTTAAAGCTCAGTATCGTTTTCACAGATAAGTAATCACAAAAGATGATATGAAATGACTTTATTTATGTTTAAATCCATTGGTAATAAAATACCAGCATAACCGATAAAAAGGTCATTATTTATAATGATGTTCAGGTATCAATTTTTAGGTGGTTTTGAGTAATAATTTTATCTACTATGCCAATTCAGTTGCTTATTTAAACAAAAAGAAAACCTCGCAAATCATTTAGACTGCGAGGTTTTTTGTAGTATTAAGCAAAGGGTTATTCTACGCCAACCATTACAGATGTTGCTTTAATGATAGCATAAGCTTCTTTACCTACTTCTAAGTCGAGTTCATTTACCGCAGAGATAGAAATAGTTGAAGAAATCACATTACCGCCACCAATATCAATATGTACGATGGCATTTACAGAACCTGTTTCAATTGAAACAACTTTACCTTTTAATTGGTTTCTTGCACTAATTTTCATTAAATATCCTTATTGTTAATGTTGTTTATTGATTAAAACGGTTGTTTATATATATCTATAA